>Ga0187886_1000019_pt1 | contig 232001 bp, 221 predicted proteins | sample June2016WEW_20_1_FD_133001 | JGI IMG/M metagenome (GOLD analysis project Ga0187886, IMG submission 133001) | Peatland microbial communities from SPRUCE experiment site at the Marcell Experimental Forest, Minnesota, USA - June2016WEW_20_150 | ecosystem: Environmental > Terrestrial > Soil >...
CGTGCTCATCGGCGCGGCGGCTTTGGCTGCCGATTACAACGGTGCGGCCAAGGCATCCCACATCAGGGACAAGCTGATCGAAATGATACACCTCAATGAGACCCTTTACGCCTGCGGGATTGCCTGTTCAGCGGAAGGGCACCAGACCGCATCCGGGAACTATCTGATTGATCTGCTGCTCGCCAATGTCTGCAAACAGAATGTTACGCGTCTCCCCTACGAGATCGCGAGACTTGCGGAGGATATTGCAGGAGGCTTGATGGTCACCATGGCCTCCGAACAGGACCTGCGCCACCCTGAGATCGGCAAGGTGGTGGAAAAATATTTCAAAGGGATTGCGTCGGTTCCGACTGAACATCGCTGCCGCGTTCTGCGGCTCATTGAAAATGTCACGCTGGGAACGGCGGCGGTGGGATACCGGACAGAATCCATGCACGGCGCAGGCTCACCGCAGGCGCAGCGGATTATGATCTCACGCCAGGGAAATCTCGATTATAAAAAGAAGCTGGCTAAAGAAATTGCCGGGATCAAGGATTGACCTGGGATGTAAGATGAAAATCATGCATCCATCGGTCGGGACTGGTTCGGCAGGATCTTTTGATCGTTTCGCCGAATAAGAAGAGAGGAAGATGCCAAGCGAAGAGAAAGACTTACTGGAAGAGTCCCTGACGGGCTACAAGGAAAAAATCGTCCCAATCACAAAGACTACCCTGACTTGGGATAAGGATCTTATCTTTACGGGCACGACCCAACAGGGATATGAGATAGAATTCGATGCCCATGCCCAATGGGGTTGCAAACCGACAGAGGCGCTGCTTCTGAGTCTTGCCGGTTGCATGGGGATCGACGTGGTAATGTTTTTACAGAAGATGAGGGTCCAACCGACAAGCTTCAAGATGGAACTCGTGGGAGAGCGAAATCCGACACCGCCGCAGTATTTCAAGTCCATTGAGATCGTAATGTATATAGGAGGGAAAAACCTTAATGCTCAAAAGGTTGATCGTGCCGTATCCTTGTCACATGATAAGTATTGTTCTGTTTATAACTCCCTCCGCAAGGATTTGGAGATTAAGGTCCGATACGTGCTTGAAGAATCAAAATAGCGAATCTCACGCTGCCAAGTTCTGTGCTCGGCATGGGCATGAGAGATAACTGGTAAAAAAACATCCCTCCCGAGGCTTGCCATGGCTGCATATCAAATGAAAAATATCCTGTCTAAAATCTTCAAATTGATGTGGCCGGCTGTGGCTGTTCTTCTTCTGACGGTATTCATTTCGGCTTTTTGGGGGAAGTTTACCTTCGTTACTGGTATGGAGTCGATTTGGAAGATTCTTCTTCGTTTTTTCCGTCTGATCATTATCCTGGCATTACCTATCCTCTTTCTTCCTTACATAAGTGCGTTTATGCAGTATCTTCTGAATCGAGGAAACTATCGCTTAATCCAGTTCCGTGTGGAGAGAAACCGTGAGTTCAACCGACAGCATAGTTGGTTGATCAGACCGCTGCAGTGCATCGGGCTGGCAATGTTGATTGCGGCAAAGTTTATCACAGTTTTGCAAATCTACACGGGGGAAGCTATCACCAACTCAACAGTTCTTCCGCCGCCTCACTTCAATCTTGGACGATTCTTGAGCATTACGGCCATTGCCATGACGACGTCGTTACTGCTTTCTTTTCTCTGGACGTTGGATGATCTGGGAATACGGTATTCCAACAGAAAGACGGGGGAAGTCAGAATGATCGGAAAGTATATCGGCATACTGCTGCCAATCATATTCGGCTTTTACGGTATATTCAGCCTGTTCGAAATCCATGAACGGTTATTGGCAGTCCAGTATATTTTTCAGATGGTCATCGTTCTCTATCCGCCATTTGTTGTTATGACCGTACTCCACTTTCTTTATATCGAAAAGTACGAATCCACTTTACTGGAAAAATTAATGACGGCCTCGGTTAATGTTCATGAATAGACAAAAAAGTCAGCCACTCTTGGAAATGCATGTTGAGCAACTGGGGGAATTATAATAGCGCCTTGTTTAATAAATTACACCTCATAAAGCTTCGGACATCCCTGGCAGATTGGATGGAGCTTCGAATCGAAGGATGCTCGGAACGAGGCGTAGCCTTTACTTTGCCAGATGGCCACAATCGACTCGTCCGTGGCATTGCCGAAGGTAAGACGCTGATATATTTTTTCACGCTCACCTGCCATGTGTGAAATTCCTGAGGCAGAGATGTTTGCGAAAGCGCATGGGGAGATGGTGCCTTCTGCAGACACAAAAAGGGCTCTCTCGATGTTTTCTGTGCAGATCCGGCTTCTCTTTCCCGGCGATACCAGTCGATAGTAGATATTCAGTCCTGCCCGTTCACCCTCCCTCACCAGTCCATCAAGCAGTGTTTTCAACTCGCCGTGCATGTCTTCATCTGTCGGCGCAAGGATCTCATCCTGCAGGTCTTTACTCGGGACGAAGTCAAGGGTACTAATGACAACCTGCTCTATCCCGTGGTCCTTGAATGCCGGGATGATCCCGTGGATGTCTCGAAGATATGAGCGGAGGAGCAAGAAGGCAATGTTGACAGTTGGCGTCTCTGTCTGACGAGCCTTTTTCTCGGCAGCAAGGTCGGTAATGGCCTGAAGAATCGTTCTGTATTCTGTCTTTTTGCGCACAGTATCGTTCTTCTCGCCTATGCCTGCTAAAGAGAACGCAATATGGTCGATACCGCTCTCGACGAGCCTGCCGATCTTCCGGCGGTCGAACAACATACCGTTGGTTGTCGTACTTACCTTGCAACCGATCTTCTTCAGACGTGCGACCATCTCGAAGAAGCCCGTGTGCAGGAATGGCTCACCCCATCCCTGCAGATGAATCATCCTGGCCGTGGCGAAGAGGGGAAGCATTCTCTCGAACTTGTCATGCGAAAGGTCCCTGTTGCTCCAGTTGGATCGGTATACTGTTCTCGGGCAGTAGGTGCAGGCCGCGTTGCACCGCGATGTGACTTCAACCTGTACCCAGTCGAGCCACGGCATTCGCTCGAATTCCCACCATCGAGTAAAATGAGTGGCAAGAGATTTTCGCAGTACAGCCATCGTCATCTGCTACATCACTTCCTCAAAGACATTTTACTATTGAAAGAGCCGTTATATTTTGTAGGCTGTCAAGACGACGAGAACCCCGAATATCTGTTTGAGACGCGCGGGGCATACGAGGGTTCATAAGCCTGGCCCTGCAAAGGATCCGACGGCTCCGGTCCCGAAAAGAACATGACTTACAGATCTTCCACATGATCTCTTCACGTTTGGGGTGAAGGAAAGTATAAGAAAAATGGATTTGCGTGTCAATAAAACAAAGCGGCATCGATAGATTGCCAACTGAAATGTTGTATGGATCGGGCTGAATTAGAAAACAAGCTTGCAGGAAGGACTAAACAAAAAATCCGATTGCCGATTTTTCAAGATCGCCCATCCGGCGGAATCGCAGGCTGCACCTACGACTGTTCAGCAGCGGACATTCATCAAAACTGAGGATTATGGATCGAAAGAGAGTAACGGTGCCGGCTGGAGTGGCTGTTTGGGTGTCGTATCTCTATTTACTCCAACCACCCCAAAGAATAGAAGGTGGTGACTTTTCAAACCAATTTGTAGGGTAGTGCTTCATGCCTGGCAAGAGACGGCTCCAGACCACAGCGACCAAGGCGAGGATGATGATACCAAGTCCAACCGGTTGCCAAAGGCCGAAGAAACCTGCGTGCTCGTGAACCATGATAAGGGGATTAGCTCCGGCTGGTGGATGCACGGTCTTTGTAGCAAGCATGTAGATGAGAGTTAGAACCATCGCAAGCATGTAAACCCAAAGCGCATCTCCAAATGACTGAAAACAAAGAACACCTATAAGAGCACTACCCAAATGCCCACCAAACAATGCTCGTGGCTGAGCTGCAGCAGCACGAGTGAGGCCAAAGAGAAACACACTGGAGCCACCGAGCGAGGCGAGTAAAAAAGGCGATGAAGGTCCTCTAACAAACCAAAGTGCCAAGCCGATACCTGTTGCTGCTCCAACTGCGCACCAGATCAAACGCCCGATGTCTCTAGCGATGTGATGGAGTTTCCTTAGCTGTCTAGGCTTATCTGTCATGATTTTGAATCACTATCTATCGTTGCAAAGACACCCAACGGTTATTTTATTCCATGAAATACCAGACAAATATCTATGTCAAGAGAAATGAACTAGAAAATTCTCTGAAAATCGTGGGAAACAACTTAATAATTCAGCATATTGATAAACAGACATGATCTATACGGAATCGGCATACCTTACAGAAAAAAATTATCTGATTTGAAAACTGATGATGTCTGTTGATTTCCTGAAGAAATATTGCGTCTACCGGAAGACTTGAGAAATCTCTCTCTCTCAGGAAGAAATCAGTGCATCCCCTCGTTGATTAGAGAAATCAGCGTAACGCGAAAAGCATATCTCGTCATGGAAGCAGCAGATGATTATCACGGGATCCTTTTCCCAGGCAGTGCATATGCCGAGAGCGGTTCATTCGGGCCAGGATGGGTAAATCCGCCACGGGATAAGCATCGGTACTTTTCGCTTATATTCCCTGTATGCTTCCCCGAAATCTGCAACCAGATCCCGTTCTTCAAGCAACGCACCGATATAAATCCATACAGTCCAGAGGACATTGAACAAGAGCCTGTCAAAAGTGAGATTAGGGCAAGACCATATCATGAGCAGAACGAAAAGATACAGGGGATGGCGCACCCAGCGATAGGGACCGCTGATGGTCAAAGGCATTTCTTTTGGTTTTTTGCCGCGGAGGCGATATTTTATTGCCCTGATGCCGAACGGGTCGAAAAAGCCCAGGGCCTTCCCTCCCCAGTAAAAGCCTACAAGAGATGCGGCAAAGATCGCTCGCAGCAATAAGCGAAGAGCGTCTTTGGCTGTTGCAACCGTACTGGATGATTCCTGCCAGAAGATGATAACTGCGAATAAAACGATGCCTGAGGAGATCGCATAGAACGCACTGACGTATGCTTCCGGAATAAACCGAGAGAGAAACCGGCGAAATGATTTCCGTACCATGCCGCTATGCTGGAGGAAAAAAGCCAGAGAGAGAAAGCAATCAAAAAATAAGATGCCGCTTTCGTTTAAACCCAGCCTTACCAAATGCAATGACCCGACATAGCAAAACGCACCGAACATAACCAGCGAACTGCCGCCTAATACATATGCAAGAAAAATCACAATGTATGCGGGATACTTCTGCATCAATAGTTCCTAATAAAGACCTTCTTATAGTCAGGGATAAAAGTTTCCGCGCCGGTCTTTTCCGTAGAAATCTCTATCAGGACGCAAAGAATCTCTTCTTAAAATTAAGTGCCACATTAACAAGCATGATAAGTACCGGCACTTCAATCAAAGGCCCGATAACCGTAGCAAAGGCCTGACCGGAGCCGATCCCGAAAATGGCGATAGCGACGGCAATAGCCAGTTCAAAATCATTGCTCGCCGCAGTGAAGGACACTGCCGTAGTTTGAGGATAACTTCCGCTAATTTTTCTGATGATAAAGAAGGTAGAAAACCACATGATGAAAAAATAAATGGTAAGGGGGATTGCCACTATCAATACATCAAATGGCGATGCAATGATTTTATTGCCCTGGGTGGAGAACATGACAACAATGGTGAAAAGTAAGAAAATAAGGGTAACGGGGCTCAGCCTGGGCATAAAGACCGTATCGAACCATTCCTTCCCCTTTACGCTGATGAGGGAGTAGCGTGTTACCAGGCCGGCAAGAAAGGGAATGCCGAGGTAAATGAATACGGTTTTAGCCGATTCCGCCATGGAGACATTGATATTGAGGGACTTGGCAAGACCGAGCCAGTTCAGGAATAGGGTGACAAAGACATAGATGTAGACCGCATAAAATAGAACCTGGGCAATAGCGTTAAAGGCGACGAGTCCTACGGCAAACTCCCTGTCTCCGCCCGCAAGCTCGTTCCATACGATAACCATGGCGATGCACCGGGCAAGCCCCACCAGAATTACCCCGATCATATATTCCGGATAATTGTGCAGAAAGATGACGGCCAGGATAAACATGACCACCGGCCCGATAACCCAGTTCTGCAGAAGGGATATGGCCAGCAATTTTTTGTTCTTAAAAACCTTGCCCATTTCCTCGTATTTGACGCGGGCAAGGGGAGGGTACATCATCAAAATCAGTCCGATAGCAATAGGGATCGATGTCGTACCAACCTGTAATCCCGTAATGAACCTTGATACTCCCGGTAGGAAAAAGCCGATCGCGATTCCCATGCCGATAGCGAGAAAAATCCATAGAGTCAAAAAGCGATCCAGAAATGATAACCTTTTCACAATACCCTCTGACATATATCCATCCTTTCTCTCAGCAGCGCCGTCAGTTACAATTTGATAAATTCGCTTTCTATCCAGCTTCTGATTTCATCCCGGACCCGTCTAAAACCTGCCATTACTTCTTCTTCCGTTCCGGACAAGGCGGAAGGATCTTCAAAGCTCTGGTGAAGGATTTTTTTACCGCCGGGAAAATAGGGACAGGCTTCCTTCGCATGATCACAGATGGTGACCACGTAGTCAAATTGCTGACCGAAAAATTCCTGAATACCTTTTGAGCGATGGGTGCTAATGTTAATTCCAATTTCAGCCATCACCTTAACGGCATAAGGGCTCACGCCTGCGGGCTCAGTACCGGCACTAACGACTTCGTAGAGGTCTCCATGAAGATCACGAAGCAGGGCTTCAGCCATCTGGGAACGGGCGGCATTGTGAGTGCAGATGAACAGCACCCGTTTCTTATTTCCTGACACTGTGATATTTTACTCCAACGCTACTTTTCTTCTTCAATCCACTTCTTGATTTCACTGACTGACGGAATTCTTCCGTATGACTTGACCTTCCCATTTATGACCAGGCCAGGCGTACTCAGTATACCGTAAGTCATTATCTGTTTCATATCGGTCACCTTGACAACGTCGGCGGCACAGCCGCCCTCTTTCGCGGCAAGTTTGGCATCGGCAGCCAATTTCTCACAGTTGCGGCAACCCGGTCCCAATATCTTAATTTCCATAGATTTACCTCCTTTCACATAATTGCGTTAAACAGGTAGCCGACCATAATTATGGCTACCGTTAGAATGGCAGCAAATATAACCAGAAGCTTTATTTTTAAAACCTTTCTCAGAATGACCATCTCCGGAAAAGAAATCGCCGTGACGGCCATCATAAAAGCCAGCACCGTTCCCAGAGGCATTCCCTTCCCCATCAGCGCCTGAACGATCGGGATCGTACCCGCAGCGTTCGAGTAAAGAGGTATTGCGATCAGGACAGCAAGAGGGACTGCAAAAGGATTATCCCGTCCTGCGTACGTCGCTACGAAATCTATGGGAACATATCCGTGAATAACGGCGCCGACTCCGATTCCCAGAATAACATAGAGCGTCACCCGTTTCAGAATATCCTGGGTATGAAAAGACGCCTGTTGGAAACGGTCCCTCCAGGAAAGCTTCGGAATTTCCGCCTCGCCCATCCTGAGTTCCCACACGTAATCTTCAACCATCTTTTCTACGGCAGGGATGCGTCCCAGGATGATGCCGGAGATGATGGCAACGGCTAAACCCGTTCCGATATAAATCAAGGCAATCTTTGCTCCGAACAGACCCCAGAGAAGCACCAATGCCACTTCGTTGATCATGGGTGAGGCAATCAGGAAGGACAGTGTTACTCCGAGGGGAACACCGGCCTCCAAAAAGCCGATAAATACCGGTACGGCTGAACAGGAACAAAATGGTGTGACAATACCCAGGAGTGAAGCGAGGATATTTCCAACGAATTCAGCTTTGCGGGCCAGGATTTTTTTCACTTTCTCCGGCGGGAAGAAACTCCTAATGATCGAGACGACAAAGATTATCGCCGTCAGCATCAGAAGAATCTTGATGGTATCGTATATGAAGAAATTGACGGCGTCAGCAAGATGGGTTCCGGTTGTAAGCTTAAATATGTCGTATGTCAGCCAGTCGGCAAGAGTTTCGATCATTTGAATTGTCCGCTCTCTATTATATTTCTATTGAGCAATATATCACCGCAGTTACTTGCATATGTCTTCACGGCGGATGGCCTGAAGTTTTTTGATAAGAAGCTGAATTTCCCGATCCTCTGTGATCCAGTGTTTTAAGTTTCCCAGGAGACTCGCGGCATAAGGGCTTTTGCTTCCGTCGGTCAGATAATAATTAACCCATTGGCCGTCCTTCTTAAAACCGACGAGACCGGTATCTTCAAGGAACTTCAAATGTTTTGAAACGGTAGGCTGAGCAATACCAAGAGCCGCCTGGATCTCGCACACACACATGGCCTTATGCTGCAACATTTTTAAGATCTTTACCCGGTTGGGATCAGAGAGCGCCTTCATAACTCTTATAAAATCTTTCATGGCTATCCTTTCTGTATATTACTCTTTAGCAATATATTAACTCCGCTTACTGCTGTCAAGGTTTTTTCTATCATTACCTTTGACAAGTCAATCCCCTGTCAGCCCAGCTTTTAAACCACTATTGCCGGCTGCAATGTCTAATACCGAATTGATTTTGAATGCTGAGACTTGCGGAAAGAATTTAAGGCATCACCTTGATGCCAGTTAAGGATCAGGATAACGTGAAAAACTTATCCCGTCATGGAAGCAGAAGTTGATTGTCTCGGGATCTCGATTCCCCGACACTTGTGACATAGATGGCTGGCTGTCCGAGAACGGGGCACTTGGTCTCACAGAGCCCGCAGCCGATGCAGAGCTCCAGGTCGACTCTGGGCAGCTTTAATATCCGTTCCTTTCCCTCCCTGTTTCTGACCCTTACCTGTTCAAACCAGATGGCCTTTGTCGGGGTGGGACAGACCTCCTCACAGACGATACACGGTGTGGCATGGGCATGGGGCAGGCATCTCCCCTTATCGATCATGGCGAGGCCTATCTTTACTTTTGTTTTTTCCGGAAGCTCCAATCTCTTAATCGCGCCTGTAGGACAGACCTGACCGCAGAGGGTGCACCGGTATTCACAATAGCCGATGCGAGGAACAAGGACAGGTGACCATATCCCCTCAAGACCCGCCTCAAGGAGTGTCGGCTGGAGACCGTTTGTAATACAGACCTTCATACACTCGCCGCATTTGACGCATCTCCTGAGAAATTCCTTTTCCTCGAGGGAACCCGGCGGCCTGATCAATTTAGGATCTGAAACCCCTGCCCTGGCAAGAGGTGTGATTCTCATCAACGGTACGGCAATAAGACCCGTCAGGATTGAACCGATGACCCGCCTCTTGCCCAAGTCCATACCCGCAACGGGCTGCTTTTTCAGGAAACCGAAATGGACTGCATTCCGAGGACAGAGATCGTCGCAGTCCATACAATAGATACACTCCGTGTTTTTCCAGCGCTCCTCCCGATCAGGAGTTGCACTCCCCTGACAGGCTCGTGCACAAGCCCCGCAGTCATTGCAGTCTTCGCTAACAGACCTTCTCAGAAAGGCATACCTCGAAAAAATGCCAAGGAGGCCGCCTAAGGGGCAGAGATACTTACACCAGAAACGTCTCTCCACAAGGTTCAGTCCCAGAATGAGAAGAAACAGGAATCCTACAAAAGCGCTCTGCAGGTAAAAGGGCTGCTGGAACGGGAGGAAAATCTTTTTCAGGATGGAGTAGATAAATTCGGAGACATTGACCAGAAAAGGTGTATTTGCATTATAGAAGGCGTCAAAAGTGGCGCTCGTGGCATAGCTCACCAACGGATAAACAGCCAACGAAAACGACCTGATCAACAGCGAAATCGGGTCGGCAATTCCTGTGAGCTGAAGAGAGAAAAGGGACGACACCAGGAGAAAGATCAGGACATAATACTTGAACCGATACCAGTTTACGGTCGATGTGCTGAGACGCCGTTTCTTTATGGAACCCACCATGTTATTCAAGGTTCCGAGAGGGCACACCCATCCGCAGAAGACCCTCCCCAGAAATACTGTCGCAACAATGACAAGAATGGCGAGGTAAAATGTTTGATACCACTCGCGGCTGGAAAGTATCGTTGTGATGAAAATCAGGGGGTCCGCATCCAGGAATATCTTCACGGGGTAGCCAAGGTCATTGGCCCCTTTCGATTCGGTCTGCAGAAAGAGCCACAGGAAGATCAGTAAGAAAAGCCCCTGTGTTGCGATACGGATTTTTTTTGTCATAGGTCTTTATATTATGTCATTTCGCCTGAAAAGAGAAACCTTTAGAACATACCTTATTAAGATTTCTCCCGGAGTTTACCCTGAGTAAACTGAAGGGTTCGAAATGACAGTATGAAAAATTTCTTGCTTTCATTACCCGGTCCTCTCCCATCGAGGCAGAGGGTCAGGCGGCAAGCCTTTTGATTTTCAATTTCGACAAGTCCATCGTGCCGAGGCCTGCCTTGTGCCCTGCTATAACGTAGCCGATATCCGCTCCTTTCAAGCCGAAGAGTGTGGCTCCATAAGCATCAACCGCCACCTGATCCGTTCCCGCAATAACCGTGTTGAGCTGCTTCACATCTGAAAGGCTTCCTCCCTGCGGTCCATTGGCAGTCAAAATGCGAACCGCATCGAGTATGACGAGGGTGGGTTTGATGAACATGGCAACATCGACAAGACTCCCGTCTATTTTCTGGTGTATCCTGCCTCGCGATCCACCCATAATGCCCATCCAGTTCTTCATGCCGAGGGTAAGGGTGGAAAGTCCGTGTGTCTTCGCGATAGGGATATTGATGACCTTGTCCGCCTCCATGGCCTCCGTATAGAAGGGCCATGATTTCAGGGCAACGCCCGGTAGTTTTACCTCCCTGAATTTCCTGTCATCCACAAAGCTCACGATGCCGCCCACGGCGGAGGCTGCATCAGCAATGCCACTCTGCTTATAACACCGTCTTGGGTCTACAACGGTGCGGTCAAAGACCTTGACCTGTTTTGCTCCCGCCTCATAGCACAGCTTGATAACTGTCGAGACGACATCAGGATTGGTAGTTGCCGCATATTCGGGCATTCTGTCCCATCCGATGTTCGGTTTAACAACAACGATATCGCCCTTTGATATGAATCTTTTTATTCCGCCCAAACCATCAATGGCTGCTTTTGTTATTCTCTCAGGTGAAATGCCATGGGCGACGGCAAGATCCACCTTCTCGGCCGCTTCCAGGGAACTGAAAATCATGCTCGTATTACCCGGGAAGGTTAAGGTCACGCCTGTCGCAAGGGCGGCTTTGATAAAATCCCTTCTATTCATCGGTACTCCTTATATATATGGTGTCATGCCCGCTCCCCGATCAGAGTCTGTCCTCGACCTTTCTTTCTCTTAGCACCACGAAAGATGCACGTCAAGCATCCTCGGTTTTGCTTCCCCATCATTCAACAGTTACGGGACAAAAAAGTGTGGTAAAAACGCTAATTCACATTTATACTTATAAAAGAGTCCTTGGCTCCGGGGTGGCTGTTAACAAGTAACGGAGTAAGGAATTTCATAGAGAGATGAATTATGGGAGAAAAGCATGGAAAAACGTCATAGATTTTCTATCTGGTATGTCCTTTTAGGCGTATGGGCGGTCTTGATTATCCAGAGTTATATCGCATCCATGTTTGCCGCCCAGACGATACCCTACAGCCAGTTCCTGGACATTCTCAAGGCTGGAAAGATCGTTGAGGTGGCGGTAACGGCCAATCAGATTCAGGGTAAAATGAAGGCGGATGGAGGCGCTCCCGGCGAGACGAAGGTCTTCAAAACAATCCGGGTTGACCCCGAATTATCCACCGTACTTGAACAGTACAAAGTCGTTTTCAAAGGGGAAATCGAATCGACTTTTCTGCGTGACATCCTTTCGTGGATTTTCCCCATAATACTCTTTGTCGGCATCTGGTACTTCTTCATGAAGAAGATGGGCGCCCAGCAGGCGGGTTTCATGACTATCGGCAAAAACAAGGCAAAGATATATATGGAAAATGAATTGAACGTTACCTTCAAAGACGTTGCCGGTGTTGACGAAGCCAAGCAGGAGCTGATCGAAGTTGTCGAATTTTTAAAAAACCCGGGGAAGTTTACCGAACTGGGAGGCAGGATACCCAAGGGCATCCTCCTGGTGGGCCCGCCGGGGACAGGAAAAACACTTCTGGCCAAGGCCGTCGCCGGGGAAAGCGGCGTGCCTTTCTTCAGCCTCTCCGGATCGGAATTTGTTGAGATGTTCGTGGGACTGGGGGCGGCACGGGTGCGTGACCTTTTTGTACAGGCCAAGGAGAAGGCTCCCTGTATTATCTTTATCGATGAACTCGACGCCCTCGGAAAGGCACGCGGCATCGGGACATTTGGGGGACACGATGAACGGGAACAAACGCTAAATCAGCTTCTGGCGGAAATGGACGGTTTCGGTCCGAAGGTAGGGGTTATTCTCATGGCCGCAACGAACAGGCCGGAAATTCTGGACCCCGCACTCCTCAGGCCCGGCCGGTTCGATCGCCACATCCTTGTGGACCGCCCCGATAAGACCGGACGGATGGAGATCCTGAAGGTTCACCTGAGAAATATAAAAGCAGCGGAAGACCTTGACTTGGAGAAACTGGCGAACATGACCCCGGGTATGGTGGGTGCGGACCTCGCCAACCTGGTCAATGAAGCGGCGCTCCTCGCCGTCAGAAGAGACAAGAAAGAGGTGGGGATGCCCGAATTCGAGGAGGCTGTCGAAAGGATTGTAGCGGGACTCGAAAAAAAGAACCGTTTGATAAACCCCGATGAGAGGAAAACCGTGGCCTATCACGAGATGGGGCACGCCATTGTGGCCTTATCTCTGCCCGGTACCGATCCGGTCCAAAAGATCTCCATAATACCTCGCGGCATTGCCGCTCTCGGTTATACCATGCAGGTTCCTACAGGGGATCGTTTCCTCATGAAGAAGACCGAACTCCTCAACAAGGTCGCCTCCCTCCTTGGAGGCAGGGCGGCGGAAGAAATCATATTCGGAGATATATCCACTGGCGCCCATAACGATCTCGCAAGGGCTACGGACATCACAAAGAGTATGATCAAGGAATACGGCATGAGCGACAGATTGGGTCAAGTGTACTTCGCCCGCGAGAAGCGACAGCAGTTCCTCGAAATAGGCCTGCAAGAGACTGGTGACTACAGCAACGCCACGGCAGAAGCTATCGACGAAGAAATAAAAACGATTATCAGCACGGAATATGCCAAAGCACTCGAGATTCTCAGAAGCAAGAAGGATATCCTGCAAAAAGGCGCCGATTTGCTGCTTGAAAAGGAAAAGATAGACGGAACGGAGCTGAAGGCGCTGATGGAGAGCCAATAAGGCAGGATCATGGAAAAATTAAACGCGGCAGTCAAGCGATTCTAGAACGCTGAAACGGAAAACGCTTTGACACGCATGCGCATTTCCCACATACTTACCGCCCCGAAAAATGCAATATGAAAGGATTTTAAAGTGACCAAAAAAAAAGCAAAAGATAAATTTATTACCGGCAGTGGCATTAAAACATCGGCAGGCGCAGTTCTCCTCTCCTGTACATTGCACTGCCGCGTATGCGGAAGTTCTGAACTCTTCGAGTGGCATGACAAAGAGATATGCCCGGAAGATGTAGAGGGTATTGATACACTTGGCCTGATAATGGCAGTTGCGCATAGCCAGAACTGGATTGCCCAGCGCGTTCACAATATTCATGAGGGGGAAAATTGCCTTTTTGTGTTATGCCCAACCTGCCTGGCCCTCTTCTTCTCCGCCACGACAGAACCTGTTACAAGCAGCAATGGAACTTCTTGAAGTCCATGTCATGGACATTCTTCTTACAAAGTACCCCAAAGGAACATGCCCAAATTCTTGATCGCTTGACAGCGGTCACCGGTCCCCGCATGGCCAATCGCCCATGTTGTAGAACCCCATTTTCCCCCGCGTCCAAAGATGTCTGACCGACGGTGGTATTGACTTTTTACACGCAAATGATGATAATATTAAAAAATGATTGAGGATTAATATGGCACAGGATCAGATGATAATTAGGTGCCTCACCTGTGGGACCAGGAATCGTATAAAGAGGGATCGTATTCACCACCGGCCTACGTGCGGCAGATGCCATGCCCATCTCGACGATATGATTATCAGATGTCTCAGTTGCGGAACGAAAAATCGCATGCCTGAGAATCGCCTGAACGAACTCCCCCTGTGCGGGAAGTGCGGCGTGCCTCTCGTCATCAGGGGTGGTGAGTGGTATCCTATGGATATAACTGATGAAACATTCTCAAGAGAAGTCCTCTCTTATGCTGGTTCCGTTCTGATGGATCTCTGGGCACCATGGTGCGCCCCCTGTCGTACGATAGGTCCTATTTTGGAGGAACTTGCAGCCAAATATGCCGGCGGCGTCAAGGTTGTCAAACTGAATGTAGATGAAAATCCTCTTACAGCGTCGAAATATGACGTTCGCAATATTCCGACGATGCTGTTGTTTAAAGACGGAGAGCTCGCAAACAGATTGGTCGGCGCCCTGCCCAAAGAAGAAATCGAACTACATCTGCTTGCCATCATGAAGACAAACTGAGATCTTCCAAGAATTTCCGCTTGGCTTTCCGACGCTATGGATTCCCGTCCTGGTGTTATTTGAAAAGCAGAACGAACTGCTCGAAGAGGTCTCTGTGGAAGTGATGAATCATCTCCTCTTTCATCAATTTAAGGGCGCCAAATGGAAGACCGGATTTTTCATATTCTATTATCGGCAGGTCTGCAAATTTACCTGAGCATTTTTTCCCTTTTTTCCAGTTGCACCTCCAGATTTTTTAAGAGCTGAATATCTTTCTTGAGTTGCTCATTTTCCTGAATCAATTTCGCTGTTTCCTCAAGCAGACGACGGTTGTCTTTCTTCACTTGTTCGTTCTCCTTAAGGAGTCTCGCGTTATCTTCTTTGGCCTTCTCGATCAATTGCACGTCAGTATCGATGAGACGGATGAATGTCTCTGCGAGGCCCCGCCACTTACTCTTGGGATATGTATTAAGCAATTCATTGAATGCCGCTCTGGCTTTAGCATAATCCGCCGCCTTCTCCTTATCTCCCAGATATGATATCCCCTGATAAAAGATATCTACATCCGCAGGCGATCTCTTGAACCAACTCTTCTCATTTGCCCGCGGTGGACTCCCGGGAGGGGAGGGCAGAGAAGAGCAGGCCCCCAGCAGGACAAGGAGAAGAAAAATCAAATATTTACGATAATTTTTCCAAATATTCCTGTTTAACATAGTTGCTTCCCGGCAATGTCTTTGCATATTCCTTCAATTCCGCAGCCCTCTTCGCCATGTCCAAGGGTCCCTGAAATTTGGACCCGTCATCCGTCACTACAGCGATAGTCATGGTTACGAGAGGAAAGTTTTGCTGTTTCCCCTGTCTGTCTTTCCCAATGATAAATCCCTTCTGCCTGTCTTTCTCGCTGTAAAACCTCATGCTGCGGCGATCAAACTCTTCGACGATTTTCTGACATACCTGTTCCGCACGCTCGGGGCCGGTAATGACAATAAAATCATCACCGCCTACGTGGCCTACAAAGTCGCCATCAAGATCAATGGTATGCACATTTTCAGTCAGGATATGGGCCACCTCCTTGATGACCTCACTGCCCCATGCATAACCATATTTATCAGCAAAAGGCTTGAAATTATCAAGATCGACGTGGCAAAGGGAAAACGGTTTTTTTTCTGAAAGCCGCTTTTCAATCTCCATCTCAATAGCCATATTACCAGGCAGACCAGTCAAAGGACTCGCATCAAGGAGGAGACCTTCCAGGACCTTGAGGCGCTCCATCATAAAGCTGAAAGCATCCGCCAGGCTGCCTATCTCATCAGGGCGGTTGATATTCAGATTGTATTCGAACTTTCCCTCGGCAATATGTTCTGTGGCCTTTTTCAGTTCCTTTAGAGGTCTGGAGATATTATAAGTAATTAGCAGAGCTAAAGCCAATCCCACAAAGAGCCCGATAGTGCTGAGGGTAATTGTCATTCTCGAAGCCTGTATACCCCGCGTCTTAATAAGGTTCATTCGTGTATCTATATTATTTTCGGCCTTCGTGCGGATGTCACGCAACGCTGTGGCTATGTCTTCAATGGCTCTCTGACTATCCGTTTCGGAAATCTTAGTTGCATCCTCTATGTGATTGCCATTAACAAGTGTTACGGTCTGATTGAAAAGGTCATCATACTGCTTATGCAGTAATGAAATTTGCGATAGCGTCTTTGCCATACCGGGGATATCATTCTTCTTGAGATTCTCGAGACTGTCAGTGAATTCATTGCTTCGCGACCAGAACAGCTCTGCGATTGACGGGTCTTTAAGAATAATATATCTTTTCTCTGCACTTTCCTGGGCAAGCAGCGCATCCATCATTTTCTTGCTGGTATCGACAACAAAAAAATCTTCGTCGATTATTGCATATGCCAATTCGTTGAGATTCTGAAGGCTGAAAATCGCGTAGGCGCTTGCCAGGATGGCAAGCAGAGCCATGGCCAGGTAACTCGCCAGCAATTTTCTGCTTATCGTCAGTTTCATCACTCCTACCGGTGTTGTTAAGTTTCCTCGTACCCCGCACAGAAACAAGTACCATATCCTGCCAATTTCCGCAAAGCAGAAAATGTGTTTCCGTACCTAATGTTTATTGCCCCCTGTATTAACTTTTGGTATATTAAAGAAAAATCTTAGAGCGAAGTGGAGGCTATACCGATGATATACAATGAAGATTTCGAAACATTGCCCCGGGAGGTTTTAGAAACCCTGCAGTTAAAGAGGTTGCAACAGGTTGCGCAGCGCGTCTATCATACGGTTGGCCTTTACAAGAAGGCTTTCGATAAGGCCGGCGTACAGCCGGATGACATCAAGACACTGCCGGACATAAAGCGGCTTCCCTTCACGACGAAGCAGGACCTGAGAGACAACTATCCTTTCGGACTCTTTGCGGTACCGATGAGCAGTATCGTTAGACTTCATGCTTCTTCTGGCACAACCGGCAGGGCGATCGTCGTCGGATATACAAAAAGAGATATTGATACATGGTCGGAGCTGATGGCCAGATGCTTTGTGGCCGCGGGCCTGACCAAAAATGACATTATCCATAACGCATACGGATATGGCCTTTTTACCGGCGGTCTCGGCGCCCATTACGGTGCTGAGAAACTTGGCGCCAGCGTTATACCCATGTCAGGCGGCAATACAAAAAGGCAGATCATGATCTTGCAGGACTTCGGTCCCACGGCAATCTGCTGTACGCCTTCCTACGCGCTGAACCTGGCAGAGCAGGGCACGGCCATGGGTGTTGACATGCGGTCGCTAAAGCTCCGTGTCGGCATTTTTGGCGCCGAGCCGTGGTCTGAAAAGATGAGGGACGAAATAGAAAATAAATTGAATCTTGCCGCTCTGAATATCTACGGCATCTCAGAAGTGATGGGGCCCGGGGTTTCCATGGAGTGCATGGAAGGGCGCTCCGGCATGCATGTGTTTGAGGATCACTTCATCGTGGAGGTGATCAATCCGGAAACGGGTGAGACATTGCCATATGGCGAAGAAGGGGAACTGGTCTTCACTACCATCACGAAGGAAGCATTCCCTCTCATCCGGTATCGCACCAGAGACATATCCCGCCTGATTGCCGAGCCTTGCCGCTGCGGCAGGAGCCACATCAGGATGGACCGGGTCACCGGCAGGAGTGACGACATGTTTATTATCCGAGGCGTCAACGTCTTTCCGTCCCAGATTGAGGCAGTTCTCATCGGCGTAACAGGGCTTGAACCACATTATCAACTCATTGTGGACAGGGCCGGCACGATGGACACCCTGGAGGTCCAGGTTGAAGTAAGTGAACAGGCATTTGCAAACGCAGACGAGGTCCGCTTTCTGCAGAATTTAGAAAAAACCCTCGCCAAAGACTTGAAGGACTATCTCGGCGTAACTGCCAAGATAAAATTAGTAGAACCCAAATCGCTGCAACGTTCTGAAGGTAAGGCCAGCCCGTTAATTGATAAACGAAAAATGTAGGGGAAGCTCTCACATATTCTTTTTCCCTCGAAACCCATTAGGAGGACATATGAAAGTAGAACAGATATCCATATTCCTGGAGAATAAACCGGGAGCACTCGAAAGCGTCATGCGGCTGCTGAAGGATGCTAATATTAATATCAGGAGCCTGTCTCTTGCTGATACGTCCGATTTCGGAATTCTCCGGCTGATTGTTAACGATACAAATAAGGCACTCAAGGTGCTGAATGATAATGGTTTGAGAGTAAGCCGGACAAGCGTGGTGGCTGTGGAAGTCCCTGACCGTCCGGGCGGTCTTCACAGTATCCTGGCAGTGCTGGCGCAGCATGGGATTAACGTAGAATATCTGTACGCATTCATCGAAAAAAGCGGCGAGAATGCCGTGATCATTTTCCGTTTCGATTCTCCGGATGATGCCGTTGATGTCCTTCTTAAAAATGGGTTTGCCGTCCTGCCCGGCGAGAGGCTGTATTCTTTTTAAGCATGATGATCCCGTAACAAAGTCGTATCCGGTTTAAAAAATGGATGACGTCGCAGAAATAAAATCTCTGACAGAGAAGGAGGTGGTTACGTGAAGACCCAGACTCGATCACCAAACCAGTTGGTTGATGAACAATTGAAAAAATGGCAAGGCGCAACAGTGGAGCGGAAATCTGTAAAGGCAAAGCCTGGTCCGGTGATCACCGTCTCCAGAGAGCCAGGGAGTGGCGGCAGTGAAATAGCGAGAAGGCTCGCGGAAAAACTGAAAATGGATCTGGTAGGCGCCCAAATCATACAGAAAATAGCGGAAAGCGCCAATATGAGCGCAAAGGTTATTGAGTCCCTCGATGAGAAGGAAGTCACTAGGCGGGATGACTGGCTAAGCTCTCTGTTCAAAACCCGCCATCTCTGGGTAGATGATTATCTTCACCACCTCACAAAGGTCATCGGCACATTCGGAAGACAGGGCAATATGATCATCGTGGGCAGAGGCGCTCAGTATATCCTGCCTCCCGAGGACACATTCAGGCTGCGTTTCATTGCCCCCATGGAAACCAAAATCCAAAATGTGATGCGCGATTCCGGCTTCACCAAGGAAGATGCGAAAAAATATGTCATTAAGACAGATTCAGATCGCCGTGCATACCTACGCAAGTACTTCAATGCTGATGTGACGGATCCCTCACACTACGATATGGTTGTCAACACAGGGAAAATCGGCATAGACGGCTCTGTCGAAACAGTTGCTACTGCCTTCACTCTGTGGAAACAGAAGCGCAGCTCCTCCGCATAATATTCACGACCTGCTGCCTCCAGTGTCATTCCCTCCCCCGACAACGACATTCGAGGGCAGGCTCCAGCGGGAACCCAGATGTCTTCCCCGCAGTCGCGTGGGAACTCCAGCGGACACCAGTGAGTTTAGTTTTGATAGAGTAGCAAAATAAATGAAGAGGGCTGATGATTTTAGATAACAAAGGCGGCGCTCTACTATGAAGAAGATCGGTATTGCCCTGGGCGCAGGCGGCGCCAAAGGCTTGGCACACGTGCTGATACTCGAAGCGCTGGATGAGCTTGCACTAAAACCATCCTATGTCACGGGGACCAGTACCGGTGCGGTTGTCGGCGTTCTCTATTGTTCGGGATTGAGCGCAAAGGACTTAAGGCAGGTTATCAGCAATATAAGTATTAGTGAAAACGATACACTGAAAGACGTTGTGACCAAGAAGCATATGTTCAAGTGGTTGAATTTCATGGCGCCACAATTTGATGGCCATGGTTTCCTAAATGCGGAACGGTTTATAAACTATCTGTTCGAATCCATCGAGGCGAGGACATTCGAGGAGCTTGTTATTCCTCTGCGCGTCGTCGCTTCGGACTTTTGGACTCGCGAACAGGTGGTGCTTGACGTCGGCGAATTGGCGCCCGCTATACAGGCAAGCATGTCCCTGCCCGGTCTGTTCACGCCCGTGGCAATGGGTGAAAATGTCTTAATCGATGGTGGGGCGGTCAATCCCGTGCCCTTTGACCTGTTGCCAAAAGATTGTGATCTCACCATTGCCGTTGATGTTATTGGACGCCGTGACGCAGGCCCGGACCGCATGCCTTCTCTGCAGGAAGCCATTTTTAACACCTTCCAAATAATGGAAAGAAGCATTGTGCGCGAAAAATTGCGCAATTCGTCACCGGACATTTACGTTGAGATTGAAATTTCCAATATTCGTGCTCTGGAATTCTACAAGGCGGACCAGGTGTTTAAACAGGCGCAGACGGCCAAGGATCAGCTTAAACGTGAATTGGAGAGGAGAATCTACCTTCACAACAGTTCATAACATGAACCGTCACCCTTTGATGCAGCCCAACGCCCGGAGTCTCGCTACCTTTCTGGAGATGCCGGCTCTGTGGACGACATCCACTACCTGATCTAAATCTTTATAAGCCTCCGGCATCTCCTCACTGAGGGTTCCTTTGCCGGTGGCCATTATGATGATACCCTTGGCGGCCATTTCCCGCTCTATTGATCTCCCACGGCTTGCCTTTTTCGCCTGGGTGCGGCTCATGACACGCCCGGCGCCGTGGCAGGTGCTTCCGAAGGTCTCCGCGAAGGCCTTCTCTGTCCCCGCAAGCACGTACGAGCCCATTCCCATATCACCGGGTATTAATACAGGCTGACCTATATTGGCGTACCGCGCCGGAAGCAACGGATGGCCGGGAGGAAAGGCCCGGGTCGCTCCTTTCCTGTGAACGCAGAGCTTCATCTCTTTGCCATCGACGACAAACGTTTCGATCTTGGCAATATTGTGACAGACGTCGTAAAGTAATCTCATTCCTAAATCGCGGGGACCCTTTTTCAGGGTATGTTCGAAGGTCTCCCGCGTCCAGTGCATTATCATCTGACGGTTGGCCCAGGCATAATTGGCGGCACAGGCCATGGCGGCAAGGTATTCCTTCCCCCGATTTGATGTGAGATACGCACAGGCCAGCTGCCTGTCGGGAAGGGAAACTTCCAGTTCACCAAGATGTTTAACCATCCTAGCCAGATAATCATCGCAGACTTGATAGCCAAGTCCTCGGGAACCGCTATGAATGAGAACGCAAATCTGATCCTGCTCGAGGCCAAAGGCAGTGGCAGCCGTTTTATCGAAGATCTCCTCGACGACCTCAATCTCCAGAAAATGGTTGCCCGATCCGAGCGTTCCCAACTGCTCCCGTCCGCGCTCGATAGCCCTTGCGCTTACCATTTCGGGATCGGCTCCTGCTATCTTCCCTCTGTCTTCTGTAGCTTCCAGATCCTCTTGTGTGCCATATCCTCGCTCCACTGCCCATTTGGCCCCTTCGATGAGAACCTTTCTTTCTTCATTGGCGGAGAGTTTGAGGTCACTCTTCGAACCCACACCTGTAGGGATATGATGATACAGAGCGCTTATGAGGTCCTTTAAACGATCCCTTACGTCTTCATGAGCAAGGCGGGTCGTCACCAGCCTGCATCCGCAGTTGATGTCATAGCCCACACCGCCGGGAGAAATAACGCCGTCTTGAAGACCAAACGCTGCCACACCGCCTATCGGGAAGCCATAGCCCCAGTGCATATCAGGCATGGCTAGTGAATATTTCACAATCCCGGGGAGATGTGCGACATTCGCCACCTGCTTCGGGCTCTCGTCCGAACCCATTTCCCTGATAAGGCGCTCACTCGAATAAATGATCCCTGGGACCCTCATGCCTCCCGTCTGGGGAATCATCCACCGGCAATCATCGATCTTCTTGAGACCACCCTTTGTTTCAGACATCAAAAATCACCCTTGCCGTCCATTCTTTCGGGGTTTCTCTGACGGCAGCCTGATGATACGTTACCGCCTTGATTTCCGTATTTATCCGGTGCCTTGAGGGGTCAAAAGGCTCTCCCGACACCTTCCCTTCTAAATGCCGCGGGTCGATATCAATTATGGAAATCTCTTTGAGTAAAAGACCCTCGCCATTATAGAGGTAGAGGATTTCCCGCAGATAGTTCACCAGGAGGTCCTCCCAGCCTTCACCATCCACAATTATTTTTCTTTCCACGGTTGGACTTATATGCTTCAGGTCGGCAAGAATGTCAAAGACAGCAAAGGCCGCATTGGCAAACAACTCATTCGCCGTCTTGCCGTATACCTCCACTCCTAAATCTGCCGTGTGATCAAACAGCCTGTATCTATGCATTGCAGTAATCGCCGTTTACCTAATAAGCTTACGACGGGCTCGTAAAGTGTCACTCCCGCCCCCGACAACGACATTCGAGGGTAGGCTCCAGCGGGAGTCTAGTGTTTATTTTGTAATTACCGCGCTCGCGGGGACTGCGCCTGGATTCCCGATCAAGTCGAGAACGACATTTGGCCCTGTCGAGATTGCCACGCTCACTTCTTCCGCCCGCAATGGCAAGTAAAAATTACGTCACACATCTTCCTCGTCGCCCGCAGCGAATTCCAGCGCGCTTACGGCTTCTTCCTCTGCATCTTCCTGCGGCAGGCCGTTGTCCTTATCTTCCGGTTCTCTCTCGGCGCGGGCCACGCCTACCAGCTTCTCTTCAGGATCGATCTCTATCAGTCTTACTCCTTGAGTACTTCTATGAAGAAGAGGAACTTCCGCAACCTTCAGGCGTATGATCTTTCCGGCGTTGCTAATCAGCATGATGTCTTCATCGCCCGTAACCTGAAGGACCCCCGAAACATTTCCCACCTTGGAAACTGTTTTGAGATTGATAACCCCCTGGCCGCCGCGGCTTTGCCGCCGGTATTCTTCCACATCGGTTCGCTTGCCGTAACCGTTTTCAGAAACGGTTATAATGGAATTGCCCTCTGATGGGATCTCCATCCCGACCACGGCATCATCGTCATCCATGCGAATACCGATAACGCCCCGGGCAGTTCTCCCCGTATCCCGGACGTCGTCTTCATGGAAACGGATGGACTGACCTTTCCTCGTCCCCAAAAAGACATCCTGATCTCCATGGGTCAACTGAACAGCAATCAGCTCGTCTCCCTCGTCAATGGATATGGCGATAATTCCTCCGGACCGAGGGTTCGAATAGGCTGCCAGATCGGTCTTTTTTGCTATGCCCTTCCTGGTCACCATAATCACATACTTCCCCTCGACAAACTCCCGGACGGGAAGGAGCGCCGCTACCCCTTCTCCAGGCGACAGATTGACCAGGTTGACAATGGCCTTTCCTTTCGATGCCCGCCCGGCCTGGGGAATCTGGTAAACCTTCAGCCAGTACACCCTTCCCAAATTCGTAAAGATAAGTATATAGTGATGGGTGGAGGCGATAAATATCTTCTCGACAAAATCCTCCTCCTTGGTTCCCATGCCGACCTTCCCCTTACCGCCGCGGCGCTGGCTTCTATAGAGGCTGACGGCATTCCTTTTAATATAGCCGTAGTGAGACACGGTCACCACCATGTCTTCTTCAACAATCATGTCCTCGATATCAATGTCTTCCACGCTTTCCACGATCTCCGTACGCCTCTCATCGCCGTACTTTTTCTTGATCTCTTCCAGTTCCGCCACAATGATATCGAGCACCTTCTTGGGGTCATCCAGAATCCCCTGTAATTGGGCGACCAGCCGGGTGAGTTCCGCGTATTCATCATCGATCTTGGCCCGCTCGAGACCTGTGAGCCTCTGCAGGCGCATGTCGAGGATAGCCCGCGCCTGGATCTCCGAAAGGCCAAACCTCTCAGTGAGGGCATGCGCGGCCTCCTGGGGGCTCTTGGATTTCTTGATGAGCTGAACTACGGCATCGATATTATTAAGGGCAATGATAAGTCCTTCCAGGATATGGGCCCGTTCCTTCGCTTTCCTAAGATCAAAGATCGTTCTGCGTGTGATGACCTCCTTGCGGAAGTCCACAAATTTCTGGAGGACCTCTTTAAGATTGAGGACCTTCGGCTGGTTGCGGTCGATTGCCAGCATGATAACCCCGAAGCTCGTCCCCATCTGAGTATGCTTGTAGAGCTGGTTGAGGATGACGCCGGATTGTTCGTCCTTCTTTAAGTCTATGACGATCCGTATCCCGTCCCGGTCCGACTCGTCCCTGAGATCGGAGATGCCTTCCATCTTTTTCTCTTTCACGAGCTCGGCAATCTTCTCGATCAGATTGGCCTTGTTTACGAGGTACGGGAGTTCCGTGACGATAACGCTCTCCCTGTCGTTCCTCGCGTTCCTCTCGATGATCGCCCTGGCTCTCATACGTATGGAGCCCCTGCCCGTAGTGTATGCGGAGATGATCCCTTCCCTGCCGTTGATGAAACCGGCCGTCGGGAAATCAGGGCCTTTAATATGCAGCATCAGTCCCTCAATCGTGATCTCCGGATCGCGGATCAAGGCTATTGTCCCGTCGATGAGCTCGCTTAAGTTATGGGGCGGGATATTTGTCGCCACGCCCACGGCGATCCCGGAAGTGCCGTTGAGCAGAAGCGCAGGCATACGTGCAGGCAGTACCGTCGGCTCCTGCATGGAGGCGTCATAGTTTGGAACAAAATCTACGGTTTCTTTTTCGAGGTCGGCGAGCATCTCCTCTGCAAGCCTCGCCATGCGGATCTCAGTGTAACGCATCGCGGCAGGTGGATCTCCGTCGACGCTCCCGAAATTTCCTTGACCGTCAATCAGGGGATAACGCATGGAGAAGTCCTGGGCCATGCGGACAAGGGTGTCATACGCGGCGGTATCGCCGTGAGGGTGATATTTACCGATGATATCCCCGACGATCCTGGCGGATTTCTTATAGGCCTTGTTCCAGACGTTCCCCATCTCCGACATGGCATAGAGCACCCGGCGGTGGACCGGCTTCATGCCGTCCCGGACATCCGGAATGGCACGGCCGATGATCACGCTCATGGCGTAAGCCATGTAGGATTTCTTCATTTCATCTTCGATATTGATGGGGATATTCTTCTGGAAAAGCTGCTCCATAATTTTCAAGTCCTCACTACGTGTTTTGATTTACAAAAACACCTGGAAATTCAACTACTAACACAGCCGGCATTTTATGTAAAATTATAGCATTTTTTGCCGGATAAGTCGCTTTATTTTTTATCTTTTTGACGGGTCAAAATGAGGTAATTTGAGATGATGATATCCCCATAATACTGAATTAGGAGAAGAAGTAAAGGCGGATGGGTACCACTTAAGAATCAGTCCTCATCATCGGAAGATTCAGGCGTTGTAATATATTCGTCTAAGACAGCAGTGATCGAACCGTACCAATCAAACTGATCGCCGATTTTGTCTGCGACAATTTTCAGTTCGCCAACAGTTAAATCTCTGGCCAGTTTTTGTTGCGAAAATTCTGAATATCTGCATCATTTAATTTGCGGGGATTTGGCTCATAAGCCTATTTGATATCTTAATTCTTTTAACTGTAGCTCCGCTGAATACAAATCTCCAACTTGTTCGGTCAAAACGTGATGGTACCTATATTCTATATCTGAAAAAGAATGCATTACTTGATTATATCGCTTCAGATCATTAGAAATAACATAAAGATTCACATTACTATAATCAATTAAAGTTGCTAATCTACCTACACCAGACCAAATACCTGTAGATAATTCAACTTCAAATGCGTATTCAGGAATCAATTTGCTCTTTTTTTCTCTGAACCATAAAACATCAATCTTTCTCAAAACGTCATAATCAGAAAATTGTAACCTAGGACACTTTTCTAAAGTTGAAATTTCAGATAAGCTTTTATTATTAAATCGCTTTGAATTATCAGGGCAGTAAGTTCTAAACGTTCTATTGTTGCCGATTTCGATTAATCTTCCCTGTAATATAGAATGCAAACTTTCTTCTGCTGTATTTTTTGGTTCAGGTATATCGAAAGGTTTTAGTAATAAATCCCAGGCATTTACATATTCATTGCAATCAAATCTACGTCCTTTACCTCTTAATACGAGAGTTAAATTTCTATCAATATTGATCTTGTATTCACCGTTTCTGTCATGGCTGATATCAGGTAGTTTTTGGAAAAATAACTGGGCTGGAATGATTACAGTTTTGTCAATTGAACCACAAATAAAAGCTATAAAAGGATTATCCAGGTTTGCAATTTCTTCAATTGTTATATAGTTTATGCCGAAAAAATATTTACTGTTTCCTTCTGAAGCAGTACGAATAAGGACGTTGGCATCAGCAATTTGGTATACTCTTGCCTTAAGAACTTTTATTGGTTCTACATTCGCCTGAAATAGCTTGGCTTTTCTTAAAAATTCTTCTGCAAGTCTTTCTGTTTCGGTTTTTGTTTTCATCTCGGCTCATTATTCATAATTTCATTAGCTTCGTTATAGACCAGTTCAATATTTTTAATTAGAAATTTTTTTTCTAACTGTTCTTTCTTCGTAGAAAGATCGGCACAATCGCCTAAATAGAATTCAGAAAAGATTTTAGCCAATTCTTTTGTTTCTGCTTTTATAGATACCAAATAAGTTCTTGTTAAAGCTACTTTATATGTCTTCATCGGAAATATGCCTCCACCGCTTCATTGCCCTCTCCTGTCAATAGAGGACCCTCTTCGGAAAAAGAAGATTCCCTGTCCTTTCATGACTCTACCTTCCGGCCTTTTAGCTTTAAAATAAGCGTTGCAATCCCTTACACATCCAGATTTGATGCGTAGAGAGCGTTTTTGTAGATGAATTCTTTGCGGGGTTCCACATGGTCTCCCATGAGGGTGGTGAATATCTCGTCGGCGGTGACAAAGTCTTCCAGCTTGACCTGGAGGAGGGTTCTCTTTTCCGGATTCATGGTGGTCTCCCAGAGCTGATCGGGGTTCATCTCGCCAAGACCCTTGTAGCGCTGGATCGTGAGGCCTTTCTGCCCCATCGCGGTCACATATTCCACGAGGGCCGTCATGCTTGCGAGCTCCTTCCGCCCCTTTTCCTCATCGTCCGTGACCACCGTGTATGGCGGTTCGCCCAGGGCGCTCACCTGATTGAGGAGCTCCTTGATTTCGATAAATCTCGGTGATTTGAATATCTCACGGTCAAGGACTGTCGTAAAGATCTGCCCCTTCATCCGGTAATCGAGAATGAGCCTGTAACCGTCGTCGTATTCCGGATCAATCTCAGTTCTGCAGCCCACCAGCCTTTCTCCTATGGCCTTGCTGGTTCGTTTCGCAACTTTCTGGAGGGCCTGTTCTTTTCTGAAATCATTTGGCGAAAAGACAGGATCACCGGCTAATACGCGCATAACCGTCTTGTTCTTGTCTTCCTTCTCAAAGCGGTTAAGGACCGTTTCGATCCTCATCACCTTCTTGACCAGATTGAGGAGGCGGCTTCCCGTAATATTATTTCCATTGCCTGTGATGAGGGAAAGTTTGTTCACCCCGTTATCGAGGACGTAATCCTTCATTTCCTCTTCGTTGCTGATGTAGAGTTCTTTCTTGCGGTCCATTACCTTGAAGAGGGGCGGCTGGGCGATATAGAGGTAGCCCCGCTCAATCAACTCACGCATCTGCCGGAAAAAGAAGGTAAGGAGCAGCGTCCGGATGTGGAGGCCGTCCACATCGGCATCCGTCATGATGATAACTTTGTGGTACCGCAGCTTGCTGACGTCAAAGTCATCTGTGCCGATGCCCGCCCCCAGGGCCGTTACCATGACCTTGATCTCCTCGTTTTGCAGCATCTTGTCGAAGCGGGCCTTCTCCACGTTGAGGACTTTGCCGCGGAGAGGGAGAATGGCCTGGTTCCTGCGATCCCTGCCTTGTTTGGCCGATCCTCCGGCGCTGTCGCCTTCCACAAGGTAAACCTCGCTGCGGGCGGGATCGCGCTCCTGGCAGTCCGCAAGTTTCCCGGGCAGGGCGCCCACTTCCAGGGCGCTCTTTCGCCGCGTGAGTTCCTTGGCGCGCCGCGCCGCGTCCCTGGCCCTCGCGGCATCAAGGGCTTTACCTAAGATCTGTTTCGCCACCGGGGGGTTCTCTTCCAGATAGCTCCCAAGCTTGTCGTAGACGATACCCTCGACGAGTCCCTTCACCTCGCTGTTTCCCAGCTTCGTTTTGGTCTGCCCCTCAAACTGGGGCTCCTTCAGCTTTAAACTGATGACGCAGGAGAGCCCCTCCCGGACGTCTTCGCCCTTGATGGAATCTTTTCCGTTTTTGATGAGGTTGTTGTTGGCCGCGTAATTATTGATTGCCCTGGTCAGGGCGGACTTGAAGCCGCTTAAGTGCGTTCCGCCTTCCGTAGTGTTGATGCTGTTTACATAGGAAAAGATGCCCTCTGCGTACGTATCGTTATATTGGAGGGCAACCGCCACATAACAATCTTCCTTCTCGCCATCAAAATATATCGGCTTCTTGTGGAGGACCCCCTTGTTGCGGTTAATATACTCCACGAAGGATACGATCCCGCCCTTGTAGAAGAATTCGCTCTTCTTGCCGTCTCGTTCATCCGTCAGGATTATTTTGAGTCCCTTGTTCAGGAAGGCCATTTCGCGGAGACGGTTGGAAAGGACATCGAAACTGAACTCAACTTCCTCGAATATCTCGTCATCGGGCTTGAAGGTGACCTTTGTTCCCCGGCCCCTCGTCTTCCCCACGACTTCCAACTCGCTCGTGGGCTCGCCCCTCGAGTAAGACTGCCTGTAAACCTTCCCCTCCCTCCTTACTTCCAGCTCGAGGTATGATGAAAGGGCATTGACGACGGAAACGCCGACACCGTGAAGTCCGCCGGAAATTTTGTAGCTTTCGTTGGAAAATTTCGCACCGGAGTGAAGCTTGGTTAGAACAACCTGAGCCGCCGGAATTCCCTCTTCCTTATGCATGTCCACGGGAATTCCACGGCCATTGTCATCTACCATGATGCTGTTATCGGCCCGGACGCGGACGTCGATAGTATCGCAAAAGCCCGCAGCTGCTTCATCAACGCTGTTATCGACAACCTCATATACCAGATGGTGCAGACCATCTTTCCCGGTACTGCCTATGTACATGGCGGGTCTCTTGCGAACGGCTTCAAGACCCTCCAGAACTTTTATACTGTCTGCCCCGTACGGTTCTGTCATGATTTCCCTATTCCTTCTTGCTCTCTCTGGAAACTGCCTCAATCTTTCATTGTCTGGCTTGACCAGACAATCCAGATGGCTTACTGTGCCCCGCCTCTGCGGGGGCGGTGTCTGGATTCCCGCCGCAGCCTGCCCTCGAATTCTCTAATCGGGGGCGGGAATGACTAATTTATTTCGATGTTTGCTATAGTGCCCCGCTTATATCATTGCAACTTCAGCGGCATTACAATACACAGATAATCATCATTCTCGGCAGGCCTTATAACGCCCGGTTTCATGCCTGCTCCAATTTCAAAGATAACCGTTTTTTCATCGATCACTTCTATTGCATCAATCAAATATTTGACGTTATAGCCTACGGAAAACTCCTTATCATGGTAGTCTACTTCAATCTCATCTTTGGCCTCTCCCACATCCGGATTTGCCGATTCCAGCACCATTCTGCCATTCTCTAATTTAATGATAACTCCACTGTACCTTTCGCTTGATATAACACTCATCCTTCTTAAGGCATGCAGGATCGCATCCTTATCGAATTGCACCAGGACTCCCTTCTCCGTGGGTATAACCCGCTTATAGTCCGGATAATCCGCATCTACCAAGCTAACCCTTAGCATGGTGCTGTCCGTTCTGATGATGCACATTCCCTGACGCACCCCCACGAAGATTTCCTCCGGTGCATTTTCGATGAGCCTTCTGATTTCACCCAATCCCTTTCTGGGAATTATAATCCCCTTTTCTAACCGCAGGAATGGTATCCCCTCCGTGTCCACATTTGCCATGGCCAGACGATGACCATCCGTCGCGATCATGCGCAGTTTATTTTTGCCGCCATCATCTATCGTTTCAAAGAACACTCCATTCAAGTTCTTCCTCATTTCATCGGCCGTCATGGCAAAAGATGTCTTACGAATTAATCGCTCAAATAGTTGTCCTTTAATCTTATAAAAATTTACCTCACTGCGGTCATCGGCGACACTGGGAAAATCGTCTGCCGGCAAACCAGGTATCTTATAGATTATTTTCTGAGAAGTAACTGTTACCCTGTGGTTTTCATTTGCTTCGAACTGAACAGTATCCCCCTCGATCTCTCTAATCATTTCATACAGTTTTCTTGCAGAAACAGTAACATCACCTTTATCTAAGATTTCCGCATCGTAATCTGCTACCAACCCGATTTCCCTGTCTGTTGCAACAATTGTGATTTTATTTTTTTCCGCCCTGATGAGAACGTTATTGAGGATCGGCATGGTCGTTTTTTTCTCCACGATACTGAGCGTCTTTTGGATGCCTTCTAGAAAAGATTCCCTTTGTATACTAAATTTCATTACCATATCCTCCCTATACCTTAAGTTATATCATTTATATAATAATAGTCATAGTAATAGTCCCTGTTACAATTGTTCATAGATATCTTTATCTAAATCGTCCTGCAAACATAGAGCAAAAAAAACTGTTGATAACCTGTGATAACAAAAGTTGTTAACCCCTCTGTTGCAATGAGTCCTCAATGTCCTGGATGATTTTTTTAATATTTTTATTCTCTTCACAAACATTTTTCATTTTATTGTTGGCATAAATAACAGTGGAATGATCCCGTCCACCTATTTTATCCCCGATGTCAGGGAATGATAAGGCAGTCAATCTTCTCGCAAGATACATGGCAATCTGCCGTGCAAATACAATATTTTTATTCTTCTTCTGCGATTTGATATCCGATATCTTTACATTAAGTTTAGCGGCTATAGTTTTTATAATTTCCTCAATCGTGACTTCTTCCCTTTCAATCCTCTTGAGAATCTTTTTTAAGACCTCTTTGGTAAGGTTTATATCGATTTCTTTACCTGTTAGAGAGGAGAAAGCGGAAATTCTTATGAGATAACCCTCAAGTTCCCTTATATTTGATTCCACCTGGGATGCTACATAGTGGGCCACATTAGTTGGCAGAACCATATTATTTTCCTGTGCCTTTTTTTCCAGGATAGCGATTTTTGTCTCAATCTCCGGGGGATGAATATCGGCGATAAGGCCCCACTCAAACCGTGAACGTAACCTGTCTTCCATGTTCGGTATGTCTTTGGGGAACTTGTCACTCGAGACGACTATCTGTTTGCCTGAATCGTGGAGGGTATTAAATGTATGAAAAAATTCCTCCTGTGTCTTTTCCTTCCCGGCAACAAACTGAATGTCGTCGATCAGAAGACAGTCAATATTTCTGTATTTTTCCCTGAACTTCGGCATCCTGTCATACCTGATCGAGTTGATCAATTCGTTCATGAACTCTTCTGCGGAGACATACACAACGTTCATGTCCGGATGGCGCGAAAGCGCGCGAAGCCCGATTGCATTAAGCAGGTGTGTTTTTCCCAAACCGACACCGCCATAGATAAAGAGGGGATTATAATTCTTGGCAGGCTGTTCCGCTACAGATACGGATGCTGCATGAGCGAATTGGTTGCACGGTCCTACTACAAATCTTTCAAAACTGTAATGAGGATTCAATGACTGATTAATACCTGAGCGGACACGCTTACTCTGAGAGCGTGCCTTTTCCTGGTGTTCCCCATGACGGCGAACGGAGGCTTGGCTTTTCTTGATTTCCTGGCCGATTTGAAGGTCCACTTTCAGGTCGATTCCCGCTACTTTAGCGATGGCCTCTTTGATGACATATTGGTAGTTTTCTATAAGCCAGTCTTTGAAAAACTTATTGGGAACATTCAAGGTCACATTGTTCCCCTCCAGGGAAGACATTTTGATGGGCCTAATCCATGTCTCGAAGTTTTGCGGACTGACCTTTTCTTTAATGATTTGAAGACTTTTTTCCCAAAGCATGTCCAAAGCAGCTTACCCTATAAACAATGTTATCAACACATGTTGATAAATAAATCTACCTGGAAATCCGTTTACTGTCGGTGACATTCATCAGTAATGTCACAAGTCGATTCAGTTCTTCTGCCGTCTTAAACTTGATATCTATAGACCCTTTGCTTTTGCGCTGATGAATATGAATTTCTGTCATTAACTTCGATGATAGTTCTCTTTCAAGATCGCGAAGGAACGGGTCCTTTCTCTTGGCCTTCTTTTCCGAAGGCACTTTTTTCAGTTTTTGAATCAGGGTTTCTGTTTCTCTTACGCTGAGAGCCTTCCTCATGATGACATTGAGGAATTTAATCTGCTCTCCCGGCGAATCGAGCATGAGGATGGCTCTCGCATGCCCGGGAGTAATAGTTTTATTAATCAGGGCTGACTTAATTTCCCGGGGCAGTTTAAGCAACCTTATGGTGTTGGCAATAGTTGAGCGATCCTTCCCTACCCTGGAAGAGAGCTCCTCCTGCGACAGGCCGAATTTATTGATCAGCGTCTGGTAGGCATCTGCCTCTTCAAGGGGATTCAAATTTTCGCGCAGAAGGTTTTCCATGAGAGACAATTCTGCCGCCGTTGCGTCGGGAGCCTCTCTGATAAGGATGGGCACTTCTTTGAGGCCCGCTTCCTGAGCGGCTCTCCATCTGCGCTCCCCCGCTATGATCTCATAGCCCGTATCGGATCTCCGCACGACAATGGGCTGAATAATACCGTTCTTTTTTATGGATGTGACAAGCTTTTTCTGCTCCCTGTCGTTGAAATCCTTGCGGGCCTGAAACCGATTGGGGGAAAGCTCTTCAATTCCGCATACGATGTACGAAGGCCTTGCGCTGACACTATCAAGCAGGTCGGGAAACAAAGCCCCGAGCCCCTTGCCGAGGGAACTTTTTGGCTGCATCTAAATCCTCCCGTTGACCAGGATTTCTCGAGCGAGGTCCATGTAGGAAACAGCGCCGCGGGATTTTATATCATAGAGAATGATGGGGAGACCATGACTCGGGCTTTCAGATAACCTGACATTCCTGGGTATAATCGTGTCAAAAACTTTCCCCCCCAAATGTTTTCTCACATCCTCACTCACCCTGTGGGATAGCGAATTTCGCGTATCAAACATGGTGAGCAGAATGCCTCCCAGGGATAAGGAGGGATTCAGCCTTGCCTTAACCAGTTTGACCGTATTGAGTAAATATCCGAGGCCCTCCATAGCAAAATATTCACACTGTAAAGGGACGATCACGGAATCAGAAGCAACAAGGGCATTTACCGTCAAAAATCCGAGAGACGGAGGACAATCGATGATGACATAGTCGTACGCAATATCAAGATTCTTCAACAGATCGCGGAGCTTTTTTTCCCTGTCTTCAAGATTTACAAACTCTACCTCGATCCCTATCAAATCCTGGTTGGCAGGTATCACATCAAGGCAGGGCAACTGGGTGCTGACAATTACCTCTTTTAAGGGAACCTTGCCAATGAGGGAATGATAAAGATTTTTCTTGTTGATGGTTTCCTTGTCTATGCCCATGCCGCTCGATGCGTTGCCCTGAGAGTCGCAGTCGATGAGCAGGGTTCTCTTTTCCGCCGCCGCCAGAGTTGCGGCAAGATTAATGGCAGTCGTTGTCTTGCCGACCCCGCCTTTTTGATTGGCTATACATATGATTTTACGCATGATTTAACAGAACACACACACAGCGCTTTGAGACGTAAATTTTGAGGAAACGATAGCACAAAACGGAACTGTTTAGAAGGAATATTTACCTTATAGAGCAAGTTTTTCGTAAATGATAATTCGTCGAAAATCACCTGTTATGGGCAAGGTTAAATCATGGCTTCCGATATACTTTAATCCCAGATTATAAGACATCTCGTCGGCTTCCGTTAGTTCTTGATCAGACTTATTCCCTTTCATTGCGATTAAAGAACCCCTTGGGGCGAGAAAGAATGCGCCCATCCTGAGGAATTGTGGCAGTTTAAATGTAGCCCTCGATGTGACGATCTGAAAAAATCCTCTGTAGGCTTCGTCCATTAGAAGTTCGGCCCGGTTGTGGATGACCACGGTGTCTGTAAGGTCCAAACTGCGGATCACGTGCTTCAGAAAGGAGGATTTTTTCCGTGATGACTCGAGGAGGAAGACCTTCAGTGAATTCACAGCGATCTTTAAAGGAATACCGGGGAATCCGGCTCCTGAGCCGATATCGAGAACCCTACACGTATTATCTCTGATATATGGCAACAGCGTCAGAGAGTCAATGAAATGTTTTATTATTATGTCACGGTCTGATTTTACAGAAACTAAATTGATCTTACTGTTCCAGGCAAGAAGTTCCCCGTAATAGGCTGCAAACAGGGATAGCTCGCCCTTTCCAAGGGCTATTCCCATTGCATTTGCAGCTTCGGAAAGTATTTGGGATAACTTCTTTTCCATTTTATATTTCTTCCAGAGGCAGCCCTCTATGTCAATCTTTTCTTATTCTTTTCTCGAACGAATTTCTCTGAATCATTAAGAGAGGTGTTTAAACTATGGTGGGAATGCAATTTTTTGGTAGAAATAATATCCATTATCTAATAAATGCAACAGAGTGAGATGGAAGATGCCTGTGAGAGCAAAAACTGAAAATATCACCATCGTTCTGAACAAGCCGAAATATCCGGGGAATGTCGGGTCTGTGGCGAGGTGTGCGAGGAATATGGGGATTGAGAAAATCTCTGTCGTGGGGAACAGAGACCTTGCTCTCGAGGAGATGAAGCAGATGGCCACCCATTTTGCTGCCGGAATTGTGGATCGCATTCAGCATTTCGACAGGTTGGATGAGGCCTTGGCGCGGTTTCACTATATTGTCGGAACCACATCAAGAAGGGGCTCCGCGAGAGGTCCTGTTGTTTCTCCCAGGGAGATGGCGGCACGTCTCGTGGATATATCCCAGGATAATGAAGTGGCCCTGCTCATCGGACCGGAGGATACGGGATTGTCAAATGATGATCTGAGGTTCTGCCACCTGTTGGTAACCATACCCACATCCAAACATAACAAGTCCATCAATCTTTCGCATGCGGCCATGATCCTTTGCTACGAGATATTCGTGTCCCATATGGAGCCCATGGGGGCATTTACACCCCGTCTGGCTGCATCGGCAGAGCTCGAAGGGATGTATGATCATATGAAGGGGTTATTGATGAAGATCGGTTTTCTGAATCCGGAGAACCCCGAATTCTGGATGATGCACATCCGCCGCTTCCTTGGGAGGACAAATCTCTTTTCCAAGGAAGTCAAGATTATCAGGGGTATTTGCCGGCAGTTGGAGTGGTATATGAAAAACAAAAAGACTTGACTTTCCATCGCCAGAAACTTATTACTCATTGAAATTCCATGGGGGTGCAATCATGTACAAAAAATTCTCCTTCACGGGGGCTAAGAAAATTGTCTTTGGCAACGGTGCCTTAGAGACTCTCGCAGAACACATTCGCGAATTTAAGGCGACCCGTCCCCTCATTGTTCTTGATAGGAATCTGGCCAAGACAGACCTCAAGGGGAAGGTTTTAGATATCCTTGGTGACGGCGGTTTTAAGGCGACCCTGTTCGACCAGAAGGTTGAAGCCGAGCCAAGGCTTGAGGTAGCCGATGAGGGAGTCAAAGCCGCCCAGAAAGGGAAATGTGATGTCGTCGTGGGTATCGGCGGAGGAAGCGCCATGGATGTGGCAAAGGCCATTGCCGTTCTGGCAGCCAATAACGGCAGGGCAAAGGATTATTTGGGGCTGAACAAGGTTCCCGGGCCCGGGCTCCCCAAGATCATGATCCCTACAACGGCGGGAACGGGCAGTGAGGTTACCTTTACGGCTGTTTTTGTCAGGCAGAACCTGAAGAAAAAAGAAGGCATGAACAGCCCGTACCTTTATCCTGAGCTTGCTATCCTTGATCCGACCCTCACACTTTCTCTCCCTGCTGTTTCCACGGCATCAACGGGAATAGATGCCCTCTGTCATGCAATAGAATCCTACACATCAATTAATGCCTCGCCTATGAGTGAGTTGCTTTCCCTGGAGGCGATTTATTTGATTTCGTCGAACCTCCGGACATGTGTACATGACGGCAGCAACGTGGAGGCGAGGGGAAATATGCTTCTGGGAAGTCTTTATGCGGGCTTGGGTCTTGCCAATGCCGGGGTTGGTGCTGTTCATTCCCTCTCCTATCCCCTTGGCGGGAAATACGGTGTCTCTCATGGTCTCGCCAACACCATCATGCTGCCACATGTAATGGCTTTCAATCTGCCGGGGACTCTCGAAAAATTTGCCGTCATAGCGGAAACGATGGGAGAGGTGATCGATACTCTGCCCCTCCGCGAAGCGGCGGTAATGGCCGTAGAAGCGGTACAAACACTGATTGAAGACTGTGGCATCTACACCACCCTGGAGGATTTGAATATACCTGAGGAGGCGCTGCCGGAGCTTGCTGAAGTGGCCATGACAGTTTTGAGGCCTTTGGAGAATAATCCCCGGAAATTGACCATGGAGGATGCCATAGATATATATGGAGAGGCATACTAAGGGAAAGTCCGCCGAGTATCTTTTTGATCTATCTGTTTAGAACTGATCAAATGTGTCATTTCGAAGGAACGTAGCGAAACGAGAAATGACAGAAAAGAGAACTGCGACACGGTATCTACGCAGAAGGACAATAAGGCAGTGGAGGTAGTTATATGGCCGGTGCGGAACTGATTGGAAAAGAAGAGATGAAAGAAATTATGGACGTCATGGAAACGGGCATCCTCATGAGATACGGTTTTGACAAGGAGAGAAAGGGGGTCTTTAAGGTACGTGAATTTGAAGAGGCCTTCGCACGCTACTGTCAGGCAAAGTTCGCACTGGGTGTTACATCCGGGTCCACGGCACTCAAAGTGGCCCTTGCGGCGATGGATGTGGGACCGGGGGATGAGGTAATCGTGCCGGCCTTTACGTTCATTGCAACGTACGAGGCGGTATTGGAAGTCGGAGCGATTCCCATCGCGTCTGACATCGATGAGACCCTGAACATGGATCCCGGCGATATAGAAAAGAGGATAACGCCCTACACGAAGGCTGTCATTCCTGTACACATGTGCGGCGCACCGGCGCATATCGACAAGATCATGGATGTAGCGAGAAAAAACAAACTTCTCGTCCTGGAAGATAATGCCCAGGCTTCCGGTGGAAGCTATCGCGGGAAAAAGCTGGGGACGTTCGGTGATATGGGTATCTTCAGTTTTGACTATTATAAAACCCTTACCACCGGCGAAGGAGGAATGGTACTGACTGATAATAAAGATTTCTACCTCCGTGCCGAGTGGTACCACGATCACGGTCATGACCATAACCCCAGTGTCAGCAGGGCCCTTGAGGGGCGAACAATACTGGGCTTTAATTATCGTATGAACGAACTTCAGGGGGCCCTTGGCCTTGCCCAGTTGAGGAAGCTCGATACGATTATCGCTGAACAGAAAAAAAATAAGCAGGCTATCAAAGAAGTCCTTCGCAAAGTCAGGGGCATTAAGTTCAGGGACATCCCTGACCCTGATGGAGATACGGCAACATTTCTGGCATTCAATCTGCCTGATGAAGATACGACAGCGCGGTTTCAGAAGGCCCTGAGCGGCGAAGGGGTCGATACGGTCTGTTTTAAGAAGAATCTGTGGCACTATCTTCCCAACTGGGAGCATTTTCTGGCACGGTCAACAGCGAACTCGAAGAGGTATCCTTTCACAGACCCGTCGTACAAGGGAAAGGCTAACTACAACAGATCGACCATACCCCGGGCGGAGGACATCCTTGGCCGGACTCTGGTCATGAATATATCAGTGAGGATGCCCGGAGAAAAATTTGCGAAGATCAAAGAGGGCATTGAGAAAGCGGCAAAGATTCTATAGGGAGAGGGGTTTATGATTATCGTCACCGGTGGTGCCGGATTCATCGGGAGCGCCTTTATCTGGAAACTTAATACAGAAGGTATCGACGACATCTTAATTGTTGATGAACTGGGAGAGTCGGACAAGTGGAAGAATTTAGTGAACCGGCGTTACGTTGAGTACATCCACAAAGACGTTTTCCTCAGGATGATCCGTAACGAACAGATGCCCTTCACGCCACGGGCAATCATCCACATGGGGGCGTGTTCGTCCACAACGGAACGTAATGCAGACTACTTGATGGATAATAACTACCACTATACGTGCCGGCTGGCAGAGTGGGCACTGCCGAACAATATACGCTTTATCTATGCGAGTTCGGCTGCCACGTATGGCGATGGCTCTCAAGGATTTTCCGACGACAGTTCTGTAACAGCGACACTTCGCCCCATGAATATGTATGGGTATTCGAAACAGGTCTTCGACCTTTGGGTTCTGCGTCAGCAAGTGGAAAAACAGGTCGTGGGTATAAAGTTTTTCAACGTCTTTGGTCCCAATGAGTACCATAAGGGTGATATGAGGAGCGTTGTGCATAAGGCCTTTGAACAGATCAGGGACACAGGGAAGGTTCGGCTCTTCAAATCTCATAAGACTAAATACATAGATGGTGGACAGATGCGTGATTTTGTCTACGTCAAAGATTGCGTTGATGTCATGTGGTGGCTGCTTGAACATCCGGAGATTAACGGCATATTCAACTTAGGGACAGGCAAAGCCCGTACATGGAATGACCTAATCCAAGCCCTTTTTTCGGCCATGAAGATGAAACCCGTGATAGAGTATTTCGACATGCCGCCGGAGATACGTGACCAGTACCAGTATCTGACGGAGGCAAAAATGAATAAACTCCGCGCGACAGGCTGCCCGGTTAACATTCGTCCTTTAGAAGAGGCTGTTCAAGACTACGTCGTAAACTATTTGCAAAAACCTGATCGTCATCTATGAAAGTTATCTGCATTATTCCTGCCCGGTATGATTCCACTCGCTTTCCCGGGAAGGCCCTTGCTGATCTCTTGGGTAAACCGATGATCCAGCACGTATACGAACGGGTGTTGAAGGCCCGTACCTTATCCTTTGCCGCTGTGGCGACTGACGATGAACGGATCGTCGCCGCGGTAGAGAGATTCGGGGGCCGCGCCATTATGACAGCGGCGACACACAGGTCGGGGACAGACCGCATAGCCGAAGCCGTTTCCCGCCTTGATATCGATGATTCTGATATTGTGGTTAATATTCAGGGTGATCAACCTCTCTTCGAACCTTCGCAGATTGACGAGGTAGCAAAGCCACTCTTGGACGACCAAGCCATTCCCATGTCCACCCTTATATATAAAATCGTGAGGGAAGAAGAGATTACCCACCCCAATGCGGTAAAGGTCGTCTTTGATCAGGATCACTTTGCCCTTTACTTTTCCCGATCAACAATCCCTTACGTAAGAGACAGGGGCGCAAAGGCGTCATATTACAAGCACCATGGCATTTACGCCTACAGAAGGGCATTCCTGAAAGAGTTTACCAAGCTCCCTGAAGGTAATCTTGAGAAGCTGGAAGCCCTTGAGCAGCTGAGAGCCCTCGAGCACGGATACAGGATCAAGGTTGTGGAGACACCTTACGACTCCGTGGAGGTTGATACACCCCAGGAGCTGGAGAGGGTAAGGCGCCTCCTCGAAGCTAAGGGGAGTCCGCAAAAAAGGGATCAAGAATGATAGATCTTGACTATTTGAAGAAGATCAATCTGGTAACCTCACCCGTGGGTCAGCAGCTCGTGGCCTCTTTATTGCTGTTTCCCAATTACCGTATTTTCGCTAATGTAGATATCCAGATCGAAAATATCGAGCGTATTCCAAGGGACGAGAATGTGATCTTTGCCATGAATCACACGGACCGCTTCAACTACTGGCCTTTCCAGTATAAACTCTGGAGTATGAAATGTTTCTCATATGCAACGGTCTGGGTGAAGGGCAAGTATTACAGAAATGCCCTGCTTGCCAAAGGGCTCGACCTGTGTAATCTCATTCCCGTCCCCTCCATGGGTTATTTAATCGAGGAATTTTACAGAAAGAAATTCAAACAGCGACTCGATAAGAACGTTTACAGGGCCATTAAAGACATCATTGACGGCAGATATGAAAGTATCGAAGCCTACCCCAAGAAGGCATCAGAGGCGCTCAATGCATTAGGGGAACAGTTTGTTGATTTTGTAAAGGGCTACTATGATCTCATTATGGAGCGCGTGGCGGAATTGAGCAGGACAGCGCTCTCTGAAAAGAGGCTTAACCTCATCATTTTCCCTGAAGGCACGAGGGGTACCCAGTTGGGAGAGGGGAGAACCGGTGTTGCGCAGCTTGCCTTGTCCACCGGGAAAAAGATCGTTCCCGTCGGCTGTAACAATTCTGATCAGCTATATACAGGTAGCCTGCCCTTCGCCAAAAGCGGGAAGATTGTCTATCGCGTGGGGGCGCCTCTCTCTCTGGACAATCAATTGCGGGAATTCGCGATTGACGAACCATTCAAGCTGTTTTCCAAGGAATCGCAGCGGAAATACAAGAGACAGTTCGAGGAGGTGACGAGAATTGTCATGGAAAACATCAACAAGCTCCTGGATGAGAAGTACAGGCGCGACTTCACCGGGTCATGACGTTATAGCAATTCACCCTCCAACCCATTTCACTAACTCGACAGGAGGCGGCATATGAGTGCCATCGCGTTCATTCAAGAACTTATCAAGCCCCTGTTCCCCGGCTTAATGGGGATGCAGCTTACGGAAGTTACTCCTGAAAAAATCATTGCGTCAATGGAGGTTCGTCCGGATTTGTGTACCGTCGGAGAGATACTTCACGGCGGCGCGCTTATGGCCTTTGCGGACACCCTTGGCGGTATAGCCACGTTTGTCAACCTCGAAAGGGGCGCACGCACAACGACCATTGAGTCGAAAACCAATTTCCTCGGTGCCATGCCCGTTGGCAGTCGTGTAATCGGCGAGTGCACCCCTTTGCACCGCGGCAAGACCACAATGGTATGGCAAACGCGCGTAAAGTCCGAGAACGGCAAGCTCTGCGCTGTCGTCATTCAAACGCAAATGGTGCTTCCCGCCTGATGTTTTTCCCATGGTGCGCTCGGTCTCTTGGTAGCGCCTTTGATTTTTCTCCGGTGCGTCAGGTGGAGAGGTATTCGTTGCGGGGCAATAAAAGGAAAGAGCGTCCATTTTATGCGAATGGACGCTCTTTTTGTTCGTTTTAGACAGGTTGAGTTGAAGATAGGTTTGTCAGTCTTTCAAAATGGCGCCGGTGCTTGCGGAGGTAACCAATCTGGCATACCGGACCAGATAGCCGCTTTTAACCGCCGGTGGCCGGGGCTTAAACTTAGCCTGTCTTTTCTTCAACTCGTCCGGACTGACCTTGAGAGAGATTGTTTTTTTCGGGATATCAATGGCAATAATGTCGCCTTCCCTGATTAGACCTATCGGGCCACCTTCCGCTGCCTCCGGAGAGATGTGTCCGATAGCCGCTCCGCGGGTTCCGCCGCTGAACCTTCCATCAGTCAGGAGAGCCACCGTCGTATCGAGTCCCATACCGGCGATGACCGATGTCGGCGCCAACATCTCGCGCATGCCCGGTCCGCCTTTCGGCCCTTCATAGCGGATGACGACGATGTCGCCCGGTTTGATCTTCCTGCCGAGGATAGAGGCTATGGCATCGTCCTCGGAGTCGAAGACGCGGGCCCTGCCTTCATTGACGAGCATTCTTTCCGCAACGGCGGACTGCTTGACCACGGCGCCATCGGGGGCCAGATTTCCTCTGAGGATAGCAATACCCCCTTCCTTCGTATAAGGATTGTTAAGCGGCCGGATGACCTCGCTGTTTAACACCGCAGCTCCTTTCAGATTGAAGCCCACTGCTTTCCCTGTAACCGTCAAGGCTTTCAGGTCAATGACGCCGAGCCGACTGATTTGCTTCATCACCGCCTGGACACCGCCCGCCATGTCCAAGTCTTCCAAATGGTGTTGCCCCGCAGGGCTTAGCTTGCAGAGATTAGGGGTCTTCTTGCTGATCTCATTAAACATGTCCAGGTCCAGGTTAATTCCTGCTTCGTGGGCAATGGCAGGAATATGTAGGACAGTATTAGTGGAGCATCCCAGGGCCATGTCCACGGCGATGGCATTTTTAAAGGCCGAAAGCGTGGCGATTTTCCGCGGACGGATATCTTTCTTGAGGAGTTCCATGATCTTCATACCGGCCTGCTTTGCCAGACGCCGCCGCGCCGCCTGGACGGCAGGTATGGTGCCATTCCCGGGGAGGCCGAGACCAAGCGCTTCGGTGACGCAGTTCATGGAATTTGCCGTGTACATGCCTGAGCATGATCCACAGCCCGGGCAGGCACAGTCTTCTAAGGCCTTGAGATACTGCTCCTTCATCTGGCGGGATTTTACCTTTCCCACGCCTTCGAAGACGCTGATGAGATCAACCGTCTTACCTTCCAGAGTTCCCGCCATCATGGGACCACCGCTGATGAAGATGGTAGGGATGTTCAGGCGAAGCGCCGCCATCAACATCCCGGGGATTATCTTGTCGCAGTTGGGGATCATAACCAGGGCATCGAAGGGATGGGCCATAGCCATGACCTCAATGGAATCGGCAATGAGCTCCCGGCTGGCAAGGGAGTATTTCATGCCTGTATGTCCCATGGCAATCCCGTCGCAAACGCCAATGACGGGGAATTCGACGGGCGTTCCGCCTGCCATGCGGATGCCTGATTTTACGTCTTCAGTTATAAGATCCAAATGAATATGTCCGGGTATGATTTCATTGGCGGAATTCACAACGCCTATCAAGGGCTGTGCAATTTCTTCATCCGTATACCCCATGGCTTTGAACAGGGATCTGTGTGGTGCCCGTTCAAGCCCTTTTTTCATCAGGTCGCTTCGCATGCTTTCCTCCTTAAGTGTTCTGCAATGCGCGGTATGCGCAGAGCATTGGTATCGCAACGCCGGCCCTGCAAAGTCATTTCCTACTTTTTTCTTCGCTCCGGTCTCAATGAACGGACCACTGCACCTGCCTGCCACATCTCGCTGTTTTTCATGGTGTCGAGTTCCTTCTGCAGTTTCTCCCTGTAATCGGGAGCAGAGTTGACTTCCAGGACAATGGCGGTTTCCTTGCCGGAGGCCACCCTGTCATATAATTCATCGAAGACAGGCGCTACAGCGTCACGGAACCTGTTTTTCCAGTCCAAGGCGCCCCTCTGGGCAGTTGTGCTGCAATTGGCGTACATCCAGTCCATGCCGTTTTGCGCGACGAGCGGCATGAGGCTCTGCGTCAATTCCTCTACGGTTTCATTGAAGGCTTCACTGGGGCTGTGTCCGTGCTTTCGGAGAACATTATACTGTGCCTCCAAGACACCGGCCAGACAACCCATGAGGACGCCACGTTCTCCTGTGAGGTCGCTGTAAACTTCCTGCTCAAAGGTGGTGGGGAACAGATATCCCGACCCTATGGCAATACCTACGGCAAGGGTCCTTTCCAGGGCCTTTCCTGTGGCGTTTTGAAAAACGGCGTAACTCGAATTAATGCCGCTTCCGGCAAGAAAATTGTCGCGCACCGTGCGTCCGGCACCTTTTGGCGCCACCAGTATAACATCGATGTCGGCCGGAGGGATCACTCCCGTCTGATCTTTATAAACTATGGAGAATCCATGAGAAAAATAGATGGCCTTTCCTTTTGTCAGGTGGGGTTTGAGTTCAGGCCACATGGCCTTCTGACCTGCGTCGGACATCAGGTACTGAATAATTGTGCCGCGCTTGGCAGCTTCTATTGGTGGAAAAAGCGTCTCGCCTGGCTTGAAGCCTTCATCAATGGCCTTCTGCCAGTTGAAGTCACCTTCACCGACGATGCAGCGGATTCCGTTATCCCTCATGTTTAGGGCCTGACCGCGTCCCTGCACACCGTAGCCGATGACGGCAACAATTTCATCCTTGAGCGCCTTACGCGCCTTTTCAAGGGTAAACTCCTCGGATGTGACAACCTCCTCCATGACCCCGCCGATGTTGATTTTAGGCATATTTGTACCTCCTCATTGTTATTATTTGAACTATCAAAAATATTGTGCAGCGTGCACTCTGAAAACTCCTGAAGTACGACTATTTCTAACGCTCCAGGGCGACAACTCCCGTTCTCGTAAAATCATCCATACCCATCTTGTCCAAAAGAGCAAGGGCATCGTCGATTTCCTTCTTACCGCCCGTTACTTCCAGTATGCAGGTGTCAGCGTCCATCCTTACAATTTTCCACTTAAGGGTGTCAACAGTCTGCATGATTTTCACTTGATTCGCATCGGTTAGCTTCATCCTCACCAGAACCATTTCGCGGCAAGCCGCATTGACGCGCGTCAGATCCCTCACTTCAAGGACATCGATAATCTTCGTAAGCTGCTTTTCAAGCTTGATGACGGTTTCCCTGGAACCGAGTGTTGTAATAATGATTCTGGTAATTTCGGGATTTCTCGTGATATTTGCCGAGATACTTTCGATATTGAACCCCCGGCCACTGAATGTCCCCGCGATCCTGGCCAGAACATCGGGTCTGTTGTTTACCAAGATGGAAATGGTATTCTCTTTTACTTCCATAAGCCGAATCACCTCACAATAAATTTGATATATTCCAGTTTATCCTATTTGCTTAAGACCATATCCGAGATCGCCGCGCCCGGTGAAACCATGGGGTATACGCCTTCCTCGGGTTCGACATGGAAATCCATTACGACCGTCTTTGCAGTATCAAGACCCTTCCTTAAGGTGGCCTCCACCTCTTCAGGACGTGTCGCGCGCAAGCCCACAGCGCCGTAAGCCTCGGCAAGTTTCACAAAATCAGGCACATTGGATATATTGCTGTGGGAATAACGCTTCCCGTAAAATAGCTCCTGCCACTGGCGAACCATGCCCAAAAATCCGTTGTTGAGAATGACTATCTTAACGGGAAGGTCATAATTAACAGCCGTTGCCAGTTCCTGAATGTTCATCTGGATACTTCCATCTCCGGCAATATCTACGACGACCTTGTCAGGTCGCGCAACCTGCGCGCCGATGGCAGCCGGAAATCCATAACCCATTGTTCCCAGGCCGCCCGATGAAATGAATGAATAGGGGTAATCGAAATGATAAAATTGTGCCGCCCACATCTGGTTCTGACCAACCTCCGTCGCTATGATCGCTTTGCCTTCCGTGAGGCGATAAAGCGTCTCAACGACATATTGAGGCTTGATTTTATCAGTCTGGCAATAACTTAAGGGAGCGTACTTTTTCCATTTCTCAACTTGCTCAAGCCAGTCCTTGGTTTGTTCTTTGGGGATTACAAAAGTATCGTCGCCAATCCACTTATTGAGAAGCTGCAACACAGGTTTGCAATCGCTTGCGATGGATAGATGCGTCTTTACAAATTTATCGATGGACGCAGGGTCAATGTCGATGTGAAGGACCTTGGCATGGGGCGCAAAGGCGTCAAGCTTCGATGTAACCCGATCATCAAACCGGACACCTAAGGCGATCAAAAGGTCGCAATGACTGATTGCCATGTTAGCGTAATATGTGCCATGCATCCCCGGCATGCCGAGCCAGTGGGGGTCGGAAGCGGGAAATGCCCCGAGCCCCATAAGGGTCGAGGTAATGGGCACGTTAAGCATCTTCACGAAAGTTCTCAACTCATCCGACGCCCGCCCGAGCAACACGCCGCCACCTGAGATGATAATCGGCCTTTCAGCCTTCCTGATCATGTCGAGGGCCTTCGCACATGCATCTTCGATAGAAGCCTTGTTGTTGTTATTGGGGAGACTTGATGTCCAGGATACATCAGTATCCTCTATGAGGGATCTCGTGACGTCCTTGGGAATGTCGATAAGGACAGGACCGGGGCGTCCTGAGCGGGCAATGTCAAAAGCCTCCCTGACGATGCGTCCCAGATCGTCAATCCGCCTAACCAGAAAATTATGCTTCGTGCATGGCCTTGTAATACCGGTTATGTCCACTTCCTGAAAGGCGTCGCCGCCAATCAACGAGGTCGCCACCTGACCTGTCAGTACGACGACAGGGATGGAATCCATGAAAGCATTGGCTATACCGGTTACCGTGTTTGTTGCTCCGGGACCTGACGTAACGAGGCAGACGCCAACCTTGCCGGAAACCCTCGCATATCCGTCGGCTGCGTGTATGGCGCCCTGTTCATGCCGTACTAAAATATTTCTGATTTTTCTTCTGTACAGTTCATCAAAGATGTCGAGTACGGCTCCACCCGGAAAACCAAAGATGGTATCGACTTTCTCCTGTTCCAAAGCATTAAAAAGGACTTGTGCTCCCGTTAACTTCACTTTTCTCCACCCCCTTTGTTTAAATCCCCTCCGTTAACGCCCTCCATCAATATGGGGGGGTAAGGATGGGGTCATTCCCCGCTTAACACCTGCAGGGACATATTTCTCCAAAAAAAAACCGTTACCTTTGGCTGGTAACGGTTTTTTAACTGCGAACTATGTGCTAAACGCAAACCATCATCCAGCCCCCCTATGGAAGGGAATGATTATCCCGATAATAATTATGACGATGTTTGCGATGCTAAACGCGGCCATACAGTTATCAATCCTCACTTTCGTAATCTTCTTAACAGCCTCCCATAGTATTGTCAAGAATATTTTATAATTTTTCTAGATTTTTCTTTTGGGCTTCGTTCTCTCAATAGCAATTGACCCGGTTCTATTTATTTCTTCCACACCGAATGACTGGAAGAATTTCAGGAATGCTGCCGTTTCATCCGGCTGGCCCGTCAATTCCAGGATGAAATAATCCGGTGTCATGGTGACGATTCTGCAGCCGAACAGTTCAATTGCCCGCAGGATCTCCGAATATACTCCCTCTTTGACAGTAACGCCGATCAACATTAACTCTCGCTGAATGTAGGACTGTCCTGAGACATCGGAGACATCGATTATATCTACCAGCTTGTCCAGTTGTTTTTTTATCTTTTCAGTAAAATCAGGATCCGATTCACTGGTCAGGGTGATTCTCGAAACGTCTGGGTTCGTCGTTTCTGCCACGCAGAGGCTCTTGATGTTGTATCCATGGCGGCCAAACACACCTCCCACACGGGACAGCACGCCCGGCTGATTGTTGACCAGAATGGAAATGGTCTGTTCCTGTTCGCGCACTTTTCTTAACATAGTAGATCCTCCGCGGTTATTTTTCAGTCAAGTCTGTCGTACATCATCTCGATATTCGAGCATCCCGGCGGTATGATGGGGTAGACATAGTTCTCCGGATCAACAACGGCTTCCAGGAGATACGGGCCATCGGCCTTTACCATAGCTTCGATGCCGGCCGTTGGATCTTTATCCACGACAACCCTGCTCCCCGGGATACCGAAGCCCCGGGCAACTGTCACAAAATCAACCTTGCTTCCCAAATCAATAGTGGTAAAGCGGGCATTGTAAAAAAGATCCTGAATCTGGCGGATCATCCCCAGATGGCCGTTATTGATGACGACAATCTTTATTGGTAAATTGTAGTAGCTGATAGTAGCCAGTTCCTGGATGTTCATATAGAATCCGCCGTCGCCTGTGATAGCGACTACTGCCCTCTCCGGAGTGCCGACCTTGGCGCCGATCGCGGCGGGCAGGCTGAATCCCATTGTGCCCATGCCGCCGCTCGTAATGAGACTGCGGGGGCTGCGTGCCTGCCAGGTGCGCACCGTCCATATCTGGTTCAGTCCCACATCCGCAGTCACCGTTGTTTCGACAGGCATAGCCTCCTGTACCATCCGAATAAAATCTCCCGCCTGTCCGCACCCGGTGTCAGCGACTTTATCGTCAATGGCTTCACGCTCCGCCTGGATCCTCTGTAGCCACTCCGACTTTTCCTTCTCATCAACGAGGGGCAGCAACGCCGTAAGGGCATCACGAATATCACCGACGTACGGCAGATTAATCTTGATGCTCTTGCCGATTGAGGTGGGATCGATATCGATCTGGGCAATTTTCGCCAGAGGCGCGAATTCTTCAATAAGTGCTGTACTGCGATCCGAGAAGCGTGTACCTATGGCCAGAATAAAATCGCATTGATGCACCATCAGGTTTGCCAGTTCATTCCCGTGTGTTCCTATCAATCCCAGGTTGTATCCATTAACGGAATCGACGGAACCGATGCCCATCATTGTTGTAACGAAGGGGATCTTCGCCTTTTCTATAAGCTCGCGTATCAGGCGAAAGGCATTGCTAAGTTTAACTCCTCCTCCAATGATGAGGATCGGTCTTTCACTCTGATTCAACGTCTTGGCAATTTTTTCCAGTTGTTCGTGATCTTCCACTGCCTTGTTGTTTATCTTCGGTGCGGTTGCCGCTTGTTTTTCTGCCGGTTGGCATTTCGACGACAGAATATCGCGGGGGAGATCCACTAAAACCGGACCGGGCCTGCCAGTCTTGGCGAGTTCAAATGCCTGCCTCAGTGTTACTGCAAGATTATTCACATCATGCACCTGGTAACTGTGTTTTGTTATAGGCAAGGTTATCCCGATGATGTCCGTCTCCTGGAAGGCATCATGTCCCAGGAGGCTCGTGCTCACCTGTGCTGTAAGGGCGACCATGGGTGTTGAGTCCATGAAGGCTGTGGCAATACCTGTCACCAGATTGGTAGCACCGGGCCCCGATGTCGCGATGCAGACGCCTACTTTTCCGGTAGCACGCGCGTAGCCATCGGCAGCGTGAGCTGCTGCCTGTTCGTGTCGCATGAGGTAATGACGGACCTGGCTGTTTATCAACCGGTCATGAATGGGTAGGGTGTTTGCCCCCGGGTATCCGAAGATTACATCAACACCTTCTTCTCTTAAGATTTGTATAACTATATCTGCGCCAATGGTTTCCATATTTGCTTCTTGCTCCCTGCTATTCAGAAAATAGAAAAGCCGCCAGTTCATCTGCACAGCGGCTTGTAAAGCACAAAAAAGCCGCGGGTTAGCGGGGCCCGCGGCTCTTAGTTCTATGTTGTTCCATCACAGAAACCGAGCAGCGGTCCCCCGAAGTACAGATACTACTACTACGGCTACGATAAGGATATTGGTGCTCAGGCTGTAACGGGTCATTTGCTTACCTTTATTTATTAATTTAGATTTAATGTTATACAAAAAATCAGATTTGTCAAGCATTTTTTGAGCTATTGTTTATTCTTAACGGGATCTGTCCGTGTCTTGCCTGTTAAGTTCCTCCTGCGCTTCCTCAATTTCTATGGGTACTGCACGAGTCCCTGTTGTACCCTCGAGAAAGCTCTCGAATATGGCATCTTGGGTCGACCGTGTCGCCGGAATACCCGTGTGAGGGTCTACCTTGATGAAAACAATTCCGTCCGGGACGGGAAAAACTTCCATGGCCCTGCCTTGCAGGGCTTTTTCCATAAAATAGAGCCATATGGGCGCTGCAGCCCTGCCTCCCACTTCTTCTCTACCGAGGGAGCTTTCCTGGTCAAAACCAACCCATACCCCTGCCACCAGAGACGGCGTAAAGCCTATGAACCAGGCATCTCTCGTATCATCTGTCGTTCCCGTTTTACCTGCAACAGGCCTGCCTATGCTCTTTACCCGTCTCCCTGTTCCGCTTTCCACGACATCCTGCATTACATAGGATGTCATAAAGGCTATACGGGAATCGATAACTTCCTCACTTCTTACTTGGGCCTCCTCAAAGACATGACCTGTCCGATCAACGATTTTCCTGATGAAGAAAGGAACGACCCGTTTGCCCTGGTTTGCCAGGACACCATATCCCCTCACCATCTCCTGCAGAGTGACGCCCGACGTCCCCAGTGCCAGGGATAGGTTCCTTGACAGAGGAGAAGTTATCCCCATATTCGTAGCATATGCGGCGGCATAATCGACCCCAATCTCCTGGAGAACCTTTATCGTAATGATATTCCTTGACTGCACGAGGGCATTTCTAAGGGTAGTCGGCCCATTGAATTTCCCGTCAAAGTTTCTTGGTTTCCAGAAACCGCCTGGCGATGCTCTGTCTTCATAGACAATGGGGGCATCCAGTATGCGCGTTGACGGTGTCATTCCCTTGTCGAAGGCGGCTGTGTATATAAATGGTTTAAAGGCCGATCCCGGCTGCCTCCGTGACTGCGTGGCACGGTTGAATTCACTCTTTTTGAAATCCCTGCCCCCGACCATAGCCGTGATAGCACCGGTCTTCACCTCCATACAGAGAAAAGCCCCCTGAACGAGTCCCTTCTCATATTTTTCCCGGGCCTCTAATTCTTGAAGTCCCTTTTCTACTGCATCCCGTGCCGCTTTTTGCATGTCTATGTTAAGAGTCGTATAGACCTCAAGACCCTCCTTGTACAGTACGTCACTCCCGTATTTTTCCATAATGTATTTTCGGATGTTTTCGACAAAATAAGGGGCAATTTTTTCTTTAGGTCTGATGGACTTGAGGGTTATAGGCGCTGCAATGGCCCGCCCTTTCTCTGCAGCGGTGATATATTCGTCTTCGACCATCCTCTCAAGCACGTAGGCCTGTCTCTGGCGGGCCTTGTCGAGATGGAGGAAAGGAGAATAGCTGCTGGGCGCCTTGGGAAGACCAGCCAGGAGTGAGGCTTCAGCGAGGTTCAGATGTCTGGCGCTTTTTCCAAAATATCCCTGTGATGCTGCCTCAATGCCGTAAGTACCGTGCCCTAAATATATGTGGTTCAGGTATAAGTTCATAATTTCATCTTTGGAAAGATATTTATCAATCTTATAGGCCAAGATGGCCTCCTTGATTTTTCTCATGTAGCTTCTTTCCGAAGACAGGTACAGGGATTTAGCCACCTGCTGTGTTATGGTACTACCTCCCTGGACGATGCGACCCGCCTCGATATTTTTATAAAAAGCCCTTGTCATACTCTGCAAGTCGAAGCCAGTATGTTGATAAAATCTCGCATCTTCCGCGGCCACGAAGGCCTGAATAACTACCGTTGGAACTTCGGACAGCTTAATGATTTTTCTATCTTCCATGAAGAATTCATCGATTAGTTCATTATTGTCTGCATACACCCGCGTCGCGATACTGGGACGGTAGTCCTTTAAGGCAGCAATGCTCGGCAATTCATTGTGAAGGAGGTAGTACACGATACTCATTCCGATGATTGCCAGAATGAGAAGGCAGAGTATGGCCACCAACAGTACTGTGCCAAGGCGGGAGCGTTTAGGTTGAATTTTTTTGTCTTTACGTCTCATATTTCTTTTTGATCGTCTTTCAAATCTTCTGCTTTGGGGCGTTTCTTTTCGGCTAATTTGGCCACGATTATACCAATCTCATAAAGACCCATCAAGGGTACAGCCATGATAATCTGGGTGATTGCATCAGGGGAAGGCGTCAGGATGGCAGCAGCGATAAATATTATAAGGATGGCGTAACGCCTGTTTCGCGACAACATTTTTGAACTTACAACACCGATTCTGGCTAAGAAAAAGATAACAACAGGGAGTTCAAAGGACACACCAAACGCAAGCAGAAGCTTCAGGGAGAGAGAAAGATACTCCCGCAGTGAAAACATGGGTTTGAGAAAGTCCGATGAAAATTCCACAAAAAAGCTGAATGCCGGAGGAAGGGCAAGATAATATCCGAACAGTATGCCGCAGATAAACAGAATCGTAGAAGAGATAACGAAGGGAAGCATATATTTTTTTTCTGACTTATAGAGACCGGGTGAGATGAATTTCCACAGTTGATAAAGTATGTAGGGGCTTATAAGAAAAAGGGACGCGTAGAAAGAGATTTTCATGTAGTTAAAAAACGCCTCTGGCAGGCTGGTATATATCATAAAGCTGTTTGGGGGTAGGACCCGGGCCAGAGGTCTTGTAATGATCTGGAAAAGCCATTCCTTAAAATACCAACAGACGCCAAAACCGATAGCTGCTGCAATGATTATGCGGATGATTCTGGTCCGTAATTCTTCCAGATGAGAGGAAAAAGGCATTTTTTCTTCTACAGGGTCTTCCATAGATTAATTATCAGCAGCTCCTTTTAAAATGAATTTTTTGTCGATGTGTGAAGTCAAGATTGAGCTTTAAAGGTGGAATCTTTGTGGGGGTTTTCTCTTCTTTCCTCTCCGCCTGGCGGAGAGTACTTATGGTCATCTTGGTCATTTCTTTTACCATACAGCAGTGAATCTTTAAGGTCATTGACTTCTTTCTTAACATCATCCGGCTTCAGCGTTTCCTTGATGTTTTCCGTTACATCATCGGCCGCCCTGCGAAATTCGGAGAGGCCTTTGCCCAGGGATTTGGCAAGGTCTGGCAGCTTCTTGGGACCCACGACGAGCAATGCGATAATTGCTATTACGATGAGCTCAGGCAAACCGATGCCGAACATGATTTCAACCTCTTATTCGCTAAATCGTCTTGAATATATATAGATTTATACATTTGTCAATGTTTTTCCAAAAACAGAGAATGCCGTCACCACGCTTGGAAAATTTTTGCGTTCTCATTGCTTTTGTGCTAATAGCTTGAGCCTGTGTAGAAAAACCCTTCCAGGGATGGTGACCAATGTCTCGAAAAACGGGTATTGTTAAGGATGAAAGGTATTTAAGGCATGACGCCGGATTTGGACATCCCGAATCGCCACAGAGGCTTGGAGCGACCTACACTATGCTTGAAACCCCTGATATGGCCGGACACTTTGTCGAAATTGAACCGCGTTATGCCACCCATGAAGAGATTGGAATGATTCATTCTCTTTCCTACATAAATCTTGTGGCCTCTACGGCAGGGAAGATATTTGTTCCCCTTGATCCCGATACGGCAGCCACTCCGGAATCATATGATGTTGCAAAGTTAGCAGTGGGAGGGCTGTTTAACGCCATTGACAGCGTTGTATCCGGCGAAGTTGACAATGCCTTTGCCCTTGTCAGACCTCCCGGACATCACGCGGGAGTATCAAATGCGGCTGGCTTCTGCCTATTCAATAACGTCGCCATAGGCGCCATGCATGCTATTTCCAAGCACAAGATGGAGCGGATTCTGATCGTCGACTGGGATCTACACCACGGCAACGGCACCCAGGCGCAATTCTATGAGGATCCGAGGGTTTTGTATTTCTCAACGCACCAGTATCCATATTATCCGGGTACAGGCGCTATAGAAGAAATCGGGCGTGGGAAAGGTATCGGGTACAATGTCAATGTGCCCTTGAGACCCGGTACGGATAACGCTCAGTATGTCAAGATTTTCAGAAAAATTATCTGCCCCGTCTCCATGAAGTTTAAGCCCGATCTGGTCCTTATCTCAGCCGGGTTCGACCCTTATTACAAGGACCCCCTGGGAGGAATGAAAGTGACGCCCAAAGGATTTGCCTGTCTGGCCCGCATGCTGATGGATATTGCCGATCAGTGCTGCGGTGGAAAAGTGGTTGCAACCCTTGAAGGCGGGTATCATATCAGCGGCCTTGCAGAGTCGATAAAAGCGACACTTATCGAAATGAAGGACGGCACACATGTGACGGATGATAAGCTTGATCGAATTGCAAATGAGGCAGACAGCAATACGGATCCAGTCATCAAGAAGGTCATTGATCAGATAAATCCTTACTGGCGGCTGTTGTGAGTTCATTCTTGTAGTTATGAGGATACGGCGTTGAAGATTACAAAAGAAGAAGTTGAGTACGTAGCTCATCTGGCGAGGCTCGATTTCAGCGAAGAAGAAAAGGTGAAATTTACTTCACAGCTGAACGATATACTTATGTATATGGATAAGCTGAATGAGGTTGACACAGCGGGCATCGAACCAATGAGTCATGCCATTTCCCTTCAGAATGCCTTCAGAGGAGATACCGTTAAAGATTCCCTCAGCCATGAACTTTCCCTGTCCAATGCCCCGGAAGCGAGAGGCCCGTTTTTCCGGGTACCGAAAGTTATAGAATAGCGTAGGGGCCGCATGGAACTCCATCAGTTAACGATTCACGAGTTGCAGAAACTAATCAAGTCGGGGGAGGCAAATTCCTCAGACATAGTTAAATCCGTGTTCAAAAGGATTGATGCTGTAGAAGGCAGTGTTCATGCATATATTTCCCTCATGAAGGAATATGCATTTGAGGAGGCCGCCAAGGCAGACCGCAGTATCAGAGAAGGAAACATCCGAGCCCTGACGGGAATACCAATCGCCCTCAAGGATATCGTCTGCACGAAGGGTTTCTTGACGACGTGCGGATCCCGCATCCTGCACAACTATATCCCTCCGTACGATGCCACAGTGGTGGAGAAATTGAAGGAAGCCGGCGCCGTGTTCACCGGCAAGACTAACATGGATGAATTCGCCATGGGTTCATCCACGGAGACCTCATATTTTGGGATAACCAAGAATCCCTGGGCCCTCGACAGGATACCCGGCGGGTCGAGCGGCGGGTCCGCTGCTGCTGTGGCCGCTGATGAGTGCATTGCCGCAATCGGCTCCGATACAGGCGGCTCCATAAGACAGCCTGCTGCTTTGTGCGGTGTTGTGGGAATGAAACCAACCTACGGAAGGGTATCCCGGTACGGAGTCATCGCCTTTGCCTCCTCCCTGGATCAGATTGGTCCTTTTACAAAAGACGTTGAAGACTGCGCCATCATGATGAATGTTATTGCCGGATATGATCCGAGGGAATCTACATCTGTTCCCCTGGACGTACCAGATTACACGGCATTTCTCTCACGGGGGATTGATGGCTGCAAGGTGGGGATTCCGAAGGAGTACTTCATAAAAGGCATTGACCCGGAGGTAACGGAGGCAATGACGAGAGCCATGAAGGCCATTGAAGGACTCGGGGCAACGTGTGTCGAGATATCTCTCCCCCATACGGAATATTGCCTGGCTGTGTATTACATCATTGCCCCCGCGGAGGCGAGTTCCAATCTGGCCCGATATGACGGTGTGAAATACGGATTCCGGGCGGAAGACTGCAGGGATCTCCTGGATATGTACAAGAAGACACGTTCCGCCGGTTTCGGGACCGAGGTGAAAAGGCGGATAATGATAGGGACGTACGCATTGTCTTCCGGCTATTATGATGCTTACTATAAGAAGGCTTCACAGGTGCGCGCACTGATTAAACGAGATTTTGCAGAGGCATTTAAAGATTGCGATGTGATCCTGACCCCGACAACCCCTACTCCCGCCTTCAAGATTGGCGAGAAAATGGACGATCCGCTCACGATGTACCTCTCTGATATATTCACCATATCGACAAACCTGGCAGGCATACCGGGCATATCTGTGCCGTGCGGGTTCACGCGGCAAGGACTCCCCATGGGAGCCCAGTTCCTGGCAGGGCATTTTGAAGAAGGGAAATTAATTCAAATTGCCTCTGCTTTTGAAAAGCATGCAAACCTAAAGCAGAGGAGACCAAATCTCTGATGGCATATGAACCGGTAATCGGGCTGGAGGTTCATGCCCAACTCCTTACGGAGTCAAAAATATTCTGCACCTGCGCTACTGTTTTTGGGGCCGATCCCAACAGTCACACTTGTCCCGTATGCATCGGTATGCCGGGGGTCCTGCCCGTTCTGAACAGGAAGGTCGTCGAATACGCAATGAAGATGGCACTGGCGACTAATTGCAGGATTAACGAGACATGCACCTTTGCGAGGAAAAACTATTTCTATCCTGACCTCCCTAAAGGGTATCAGATTTCCCAGTATGCCCAGCCCCTTGCGGAACATGGCTATGTGGATATTGAAGAGGATGGGGGAAAGAAGAGGATCGGCATAACGCGGATTCACATGGAGGAAGATGCAGGCAAAATGATTCACGATGAGCATTTGCCGTCGAGTTACGTAGACCTGAACAGGACGGGGGTGCCGCTCATTGAGATTGTCAGCGAGCCGGATATGAGAAGCGCCGAAGAGGCCTCCGCCTATCTGAGAAGACTGCATGAAATACTCGTTTATCTGGAGATCTGTGACGGGAACATGGAAGAGGGGAGCTTCCGCTGTGATGCCAATGTGTCCATAAGACCGAAAGGAGAAACAACCTTCGGTACAAGGACAGAACTGAAAAACATGAATTCCTTCAGGAATGTTCAGCGTGCCCTGGAGTATGAAATCAAGCGGCAGCAGTATATCCTGGAGAGCGGCCAGAAGGTGATCCAGGAAACCAGGCTGTGGGATGATGCACAGGGGGTTACCCTATCCATGCGGGGAAAAGAAGAGGCCCACGATTACCGATATTTTCCCGATCCCGATCTCGTTCCGATAGTAACGGATGAGGCATGGACAGAGAAGGTCAGAAGCGGCCTCCCTGAGCTTCCTCTGGAGAAACGGGAGCGGTTTATCAGAGATTATCAGCTCCCTTCCTATGATGCGGGTGTATTGACGTCAAGCCGAGTACTTGCTGATTACTTCGAAGATGTGGCCAGGCTTTCCGGAAAACCGAAAGCAGCAAGCAATTGGGTCATGGGGGACATCCTGCGATTCCTCAATGAGGAAAAGCGGGATATGAAGGAATGTCCCATTCTACCACAATCACTTGCGGAGATGATTCAACTCATTGAAGATGGAACCATCAGCGGCAAGATGGCCAAGGATATTATTGAGGAGATGTACAGGACAGGCAAGCCGCCGAAGACGATTATTGAAGAGAAGGGCATGATTCAGATTACCGATGAGGCTGCGATCACAAAAACCATTGCGGAGGTCCTGGCAGCAAATACGGCACAGGTGGAGCAGTACCGGGGGGGCAAAGAGAAGCTTTTTGGCTATTTTGTAGGTCAGGTAATGAAAGCAACCCAGGAAAAGGCCAATCCGCAACTCATCAATGAGCTCCTGAAAAAAATGTTAGCGAGATAATTTTCGCCCCGGCTTTACACCCCAGAATAATAATATGCCTCACTATCTATATTACTTTGATCCGAGAGCGCCGAACTGAATAGGAAATAATCTCATAAATGCGAAGTGCCATAAAGACGATTTTCTGGAAAGATGATGCGGTCATCATGATCGACCAGAAGGCCCTTCCCCATGAAGAGCGCCACCTGCGGTTTACTGATTATAAGGATGTCATTGCGGCAATCAAAGACCTGACCGTCCGCGGCGCTCCGGCAATTGGAGTAGCGGCTGCAATGGGCATTGCCCTCGGCGCGCTCCATCTTGCCGCCTCATCAAAAGAAGACTTCACGCTCGCATTCCACAAAATCTGTGATCAGTTTTCCCGGACCCGCCCCACGGCAAGGAATCTCTTCTGGGCCATAGAGAGGATGAAAAAGCGTTTCGATGAAGCGTTCCCCGCACCCATGGATCAGATCAAGAGGATTCTTGTGGAAGAAGCCATGCGCATCTGCGAGGAGGATATCGCCATAAATGAGAGAATCGGCATTAACGGAAGATCACTAATTCAAGACGGTGATAATATCCTTACCCACTGTAATGCCGGCGCCCTGGCTACGGCCGGTTACGGGACGGCCCTGGGTGTTGTCAGAGCCACTTGGGAGGAGGGAAAAAAAATCCATGTCTTTGTCGATGAAACGCGACCGGTACTCCAGGGTGCAAGGCTCACAGCCTGGGAACTCGCGAAAGAGAAAATACCCGCCACGCTCATAGCCGATAACATGGCAGGGTCTTTAATGAAACAAGGAAAGATCAACAAGGTTATTGTCGGGGCAGACCGGATCGCCGCCAACGGTGATGTGGCAAACAAGATCGGCACATATTCCATAGCTGTCCTGGCAAGAGAAAATAACATTCCTTTTTATGTGGCAGCGCCTCTATCGACAATAGACATGTCGGTACAGAATGGCGATGAGATTCCCATTGAGGAAAGAAACGCGGAGGAGATCACAACCATCCGGGGAATAAGAGTGGCGCCCGAGGGGGTGCAGGTTTATAACCCAGCCTTTGATGTTACTCCAAACCGTTACATCACTGCTATTGTAACCGAAGCAGGCGTTGTCTTCCCCCCTTATCAGGAAGGCATTGGAAGAATAGCGCGGCATCCTAAAAAATGACGAAAGAGCTGAATTCTAAAGGTTCTATCGTACTGAGCAATGCTGTGATTCCAATGACATGGATGAAAGCTAATATTATTAGGCCTGTTCAAGAAACTTTGGTATATGGAAAAAAGTAAAATAAACCTTGACTTTGAGCTTGGGTCGTATTAGATTCACTTTAACATTTATACCCTTCAGTAGTGATAGGGTGCATTAGAAGTTGGATCAGACATATTGAAGTGCAAAGGTTGGCCACCATGCCCTTTAGGTCTTGGTGGCCTTTTTCTTTCTGTCAAAGCTGCAATCCGACTTTGAGAAAATTTTGAGAAAGGAGGATTCAAGCGATGCCAGAAGGTAAAGTAAAGTGGTTTAATGAGCAGAAAGGCTTCGGTTTCATCGAAAAGGATGACGGTGGTGATGTGTTTGTTCATCACAGCGCCATTCAAGCCGAGGGTTTCAAGACGCTGCATGAAGGTCAGCGCGTCAGCTTTGATGTTGCGCAGGGCAAGAAAGGCCCGGCAGCAGACAATGTGAAAGCCCTGTAAAAGCACCATTGCAAAAAAAGAGAGAGGCACTCCTCTATAGGTTCCTAATATACCGGAGTGCCTTTTCCTTTATAAGAAACTATGTGTACCATTAATAATTCATCATCGTGTATGCCAGTAAAGGATTGTTTTGGAGGAGAGCAAATGATGCACAAACTTTCAATTTCTCTTTTCGCGGCTATCGCTATTATTCTTATAATAGCCCTGAACTGCGAATACAGATTTAGAGGGCAAACCCCTTTATATCAACAAGCCCGTGACAATAGAGTAGAAAAGGCCATAGTGAAATCTATAGTATGGGCCACCGACGAACAGATTCGCAGATTGGCTGAGATTATAGAGAAAAAATATGGTAGCCAAATCGAGCAGATATCAAGAAAGTATTACGCTTGCCCAGAAGATATCAAGGCTATTGCTATTGTTGAGTCTTTGACTGATGAGAATGCCGAGTCCAGTGCCGGCGCAGTAGGCCTGATGGGGGTTAGACGAGCGACAGGCAAGGAAATGGGTTTTGATGATATCGAAGGTCCCATAAATAACCTTAAGGCCGGAACAAAATACTATAAGATGTTGCTTAAAAAATTTAAGGATCGGGAACTGGCTTTGGCAGCATATAACCTTGGCCCAGGTGAAGTGGGCAACAGATTGAACAATGGATTTGACCCTGAAACGATGGACTATATCTGGAAAATCAGACGAGTCAGCCGGCTCGTTATTTAAAGATGTGATAGACTTCCTTTGCCCCAGCTTTCATTAGATCCTTAACCATTCCCTTTTGATTTCATTTATCACTTTATTTCCGCATGGTAACTCTGGAGCGATTTGGCACGGCCGTGTCTCTGGCGGTTTGCTGCGATCCCCTTGGCAGCCGCAACAGCCGCCGCGATTGTAGTAATGTAAGGGATTTTATACTTGATAGCGCTTTTCCGGATATAAGAATCGTCGTACTTGCCGAGCCTCCCGTTAGGCGTGTTGATGACAAGTTGGATATCCCTGTTCATGATTCCATCAACGATATTTGGCCGACCCTCATGCATCTTGAGAATGGGCTCAGCCTTTATACCGCTTCGCAGAAGGAACTGGTGTGTCCCCTCGGTTGCCTTGATCTTGAAACCAAGTCGCTGGAATTCCCGCGCTACCTCGAATACACTCCCCTTGTCCTTATCGTCCACAGTGATCAGCACCGTCCCGTCATTCGGAAGGGACTGCTGGGCTGCCTCCTCTGCTTTGTAGAAGGCAAGACCGAAAGAATCGGCAAGCCCCAGAACCTCCCCGGTGGATCGCATCTCCGGCCCCAGGACAGGGTCCACCTCAGGGAACATATTGAAGGGAAAGACCGCTTCCTTCACGCCAAAGTGTCTGAACGACCTTTTTTTGAGATTCAGGTCTGCAAGTTTCTTCCCCAACATGATCTGGGTGGCAATGCGTGCCATGGAAATATTGCAGACCTTGGACACGAGGGGTACGGTTCTGGATGCCCTCGGATTGGCTTCCAGGATGTAGACCACATCGTCTGCAATGGCGTACTGTATATTCATAAGGCCTACGACGTTGAACTCCACGGCGATCTTCTTCGTGTAGTCGCAGATGGTATCGATATGCCGCACGGGAATACTGATTGGCGGAATCACACAAGCCGAATCGCCTGAATGAATTCCGGCAAGCTCGATGTGCTCCATCACCGCGGGAACGAAAGCATCGGTCCCGTCAGAAATCGCATCCGCCTCGGCCTCGATGGCGTTTTCCAGAAACCTATCTATGAGGATGGGGCGCTCCGGTGTAACTCCTACAGCCGCGGCCACGTAACGCTTGAGCATCTGTTCGTCGTGAACCACCTCCATTCCCCGCCCGCCGAGAACATAGGAAGGACGCACCATGAGGGGATAGCCGATTTTCGCGGCAATCTGGATAGCTTCCTCGATGGTACTTGCCATTCCTGATTCCGGCATAGGGATGCCGAGCTTCTTCATCATCTGGCGAAAGCGGTCGCGGTCTTCGGCAAGATCGATTGTCTCCGGGGAAGTCCCTATGATCTTAACGCCCGCCTCATGGAGCTCGTTCGCAATATTCAGAGGTGTCTGTCCCCCGAATTGAACGATAACACCCTCGGGTTTTTCCTTCTCGTAAATGGAGAGCACGTCCTCCACGGTAAGGGGCTCGAAGTAAAGTTTGTCCGAGGTATCGTAGTCTGTGGATACGGTCTCCGGGTTGCAGTTCACCATGATAGACTCGTAGCCCTCGTCGCGGAGGGCAAAGGCTGCATGAACGCAGCAGTAATCAAATTCGATCCCCTGGCCGATTCGATTAGGTCCGCCACCCAGGACCATAATCTTCCTGCGGTCGCTTACACCGACTTTATCCGGGGCATTGTAGGTTGAGTAATAATAAGCAGCGTCTTCCACTCCGCTTACCGGCACGGGCTCCCATCTCTGGCCAAGCCCCAGGTCCAGGCGCCGCTGCCGTATTATCTTCTCAGGAACCTTGAGGAGCATAGCAAGGTAACGATCTGAAAAGCCGTCCCTCTTTGCCTGCAGCAGAAGGTCGTCGGGCAGTTTCTCCATGCGATACTGGCTGATCTTCTCCTCAAGCTCCACGAGTTCCTTCATCTGCTTTATGAACCAGCGCTTGATATAGGTTCTCTTGTAGAGATCTTCCACGGAAGCTCCTTTCCTCAGGGCTTCGTACATGATAAACTGACGTTCACTCGATGGTTCATAGAGGAGATCCATGAGTTCTTCGAGTGTCTTCTGGTGGAAGTTCTTCACGAAACCAAGGCCATAACGACCCTTCTCCAGGGAGCGGATGGACTTCTGAAAGGCCTCTTTATATGTTTTGCCGATGCTCATGACCTCACCGACGGCGCGCATCTGGGTGCCAAGTTTATCCTCGGCGCCGGGGAATTTCTCGAAATCCCAGCGGGAGAATTTGACTACTACATAATCGCCCCAGGGTATATATTTGTCGAGAGTGCCTTCACGCCAGTAAGGAATTTCGTCAAGGGTGAGGCCGCCGGCAAGAAGCGATGAGACGTACGCAATGGGGAACCCCGTAGCCTTTGAGGCGAGGGCCGATGAGCGTGAGGTTCTGGGATTGATCTCGATGACGACGACTTGCCCCGTTTCAGGGTCATGGGCAAACTGGATATTTGTGCCGCCGATGACCTGGATGGCTTCGACGATGTCATAAGAGTACTTCTGGAGGCGCTTCTGGAGTTCGGGATCAATGGTGAGCATGGGGGCCGTACAGTAGGAATCTCCCGTGTGTACCCCCATGGCATCCACATTTTCTATGAAGCAAACAGTGATCATCTGGTTCTTCGCGTCTCGAACAACCTCGAGTTCCAGCTCTTCCCAGCCAAGGACCGATTCCTCTATCAGAATCTGCCCTACGAGGCTTGCAGATATGCCCCGGTTTGCAACGGTGCGGAGTTCCTCAAGATTGTAAACCAAGCCTCCTCCGGTTCCTCCCATGGTATATGCAGGGCGGATTACCACGGGGTAACCGATTCTTGCTGCGATATCCTTAGCCTCCTCAACGGTGTAAGCTGGTTCGCTCCGGGGCATCTCGATCCCAAGTTTATTCATCGTCTCCTTGAAGGCAATACGGTCCTCACCTCTTTCGATGGCATCCACCTGGACTCCGATGACCTTGACGCCGTATTTCTTGAGGACACCCGTGCGGTGGAGTTCTGAGGTAAGATTGAGGCCGCTCTGGCCGCCGAGGTTGGGCAGGATCGCATCGGGGCGTTCATTTTCGATGATCTCTGTGAGGTACTGGAGGTTTAATGGTTCCACGTAAGTGACATCGGCCATTCCTGGGTCTGTCATGATAGTGGCCGGGTTGGAATTTACCAGAACGATCTCGTAGCCGAGCTTCCTCAATGCCTTGCAGGCCTGGGTACCCGAATAATCGAACTCACATGCCTGGCCTATCACGATGGGGCCTGATCCTATGATCAACACTTTGTTAATGTCAGAGCGTTTTGGCATAAAATTATCCTTTGATTATAATTGAAGATCAAAATTTTTTGTGCAACCTCCCAGACATTGAAGATTCAGGTAGACGGGAGCTGCAAATTTTTTTACAAACCGCTACAATAACTGATATTTAACTTCAGTTTAGTTCTTGACCAGAAGCAACCTGGTGGGTCATTCCGGAACGGAATCAGCATGCAAAAATGTCAATTTTTAGCTCATTATTATTACAAAAATGTATCAAGTGGCGCTGTGAATATAGGGGAGTCATGCTTTGATGTCAAGGCAAAAGAAGTTCAGGCACAGCAATATTCACTGACTTCAGAGCTTTCCTAACCGAGAGGGAGGCACATAAGGAGGACTAAATTCCCGGTATTGACAGTCCCGTCCTTTTTCTCTATACTTCGCCACTTTAAGAAAGCCAGATTCGGTATTTAATCAGTGATTTATCTAAATAACATTTCCCTGTCCTTCGCTGACAACAGGATCTTCGACAACATCACCTGGATGATTCCGGAAAAGAGCAGGATCGGTCTGGTCGGAGATAACGGCACCGGGAAGACCACCCTTTTTAGAGCAATCCTGGGGATGGTCGACATAGACGAGGGCGCCATAGATATTCCGAATCGGAAAAACCGGATGATCGGTTATCTGCCGCAGGACCTTGTAGAACTGGAGCCCTTTTCACTGATAGACTACCTCAGGAAAAAGAGCGGTATAGACGATATCGAACGGACTCTGAAAGATTATGAAGGATGTATGTCCCGGTGTGATCCTGACTCGGCCGAGTATCAGGAAATACTGAAGGCTTACGAAGCCACGGCTGCCCGCTTTCAGGCCGCCGAGGGATACCGTTTCGACGCAAAGGCCAAACAGATATTAAACGGCTTCGGGTTCCGGGAAAAAGATTTCTCCAAGAACTGCACTGAATTTTCCGGGGGTTGGAAGATGCGCATCCTGATTGCCCTGATTCTCCTTTCCGCCCCGGATATCATGCTCCTCGACGAACCGACTAATCACCTGGATACGGAGAGCATGGAGTGGCTGGAAAGCTATCTGAAAAATTACCACGGCACCCTGCTTACAATTGCCCACGACCGCGTGTTCCTGGACAAGATGGTCAATCAGATCGTGGAGCTGTCCAATCATCGACTCACCGTCTATAAGGGAAACTACTCCTACTATCTTGCGGAAAAGGAACGGCGTCTGGATGCCCTGAAAAAACAGATGGCTCTTCAGCGTGGAGAGATCAAAAAGACACAGGAATTCATCGAGCGGTTCCGGTATAAAGCCACCAAGGCCAGGCAGGTCCAGAGCCGCATCAAGATGCTCGAACGGTTTGAAATCATTGAACGCGAAAGAAGCAAGAGACAGGTTCATATCAGATTTCCCGAAGCGCCGAAAAGTGGCAGGGAGGTTGTATCTGCAAGACAGGTTTCCAAAAGCTATGGGGACCTGAACGTTTTCAGTTCCTTTGACCTGACAATCCACAGGGGTGAAAAAATCGCTTTCGTCGGCATCAACGGGGCAGGTAAATCCACCCTGGCAAGGATTCTGAGCGGTATGGAAGAGCCGTCTTCCGGGACGGTGACCTACGGCCTCAACGTGAGCATGGCCTTCTTTTCTCAGGAAAGCGCCCAGAATCTCGACTATGGGCGTACCATCTGGGACGATGTCTGCCTGACGGGCAGTCGCAGCAATGATCAGGAAAAACGGAACCTCCTGGGGACTTTTCTCTTCTCCGGGAATGACATCTATAAGGAGATTTCCGTGCTGTCCGGCGGGGAGAAGTCCCGTCTTGCACTGCTGAAAATACTGCTCCAGGATTCCAACCTGCTGATCCTCGACGAACCCACCAATCATCTGGACCTGAAAACCAAAGAGATTTTCCAGAATGCCTTGCTCGGCTATACAGGCACTGTCGTGATCGTTTCCCACGACCGGTTCTTCCTGGACCACCTCGTCAGTAGGGTGATCGAGATTCGTGACGAGCGATGTCACGAATATCTAGGCAACTATTCCTATTTCATCCAGAAGCGCAGTGAAATGACCTCAGCCATCTCGGGCACAGCCGGCGAGCGGCCGTTTCAGAAAGCAGCAGGAGCATCTGTGGCTGGCAATTCACCTGCAACAGCATCACCGCCAGAAGCAAACGAGGCGATGCCCGGCCGGCGGCCGTTTAAGACGAAGGAGGAAAAGCGGCTGGAAGCGGAGGAAAGAAACCGGCTTTCGCGTATTATGAGCGACTTTAAGACGAAACTGAAGGCGCTGGAGAATCACATTATCCATCTAGAAGAGAAGAAGGCGGATAACGAAAAGATTCTCTGTGAGCCTGGCATTCACAGGGAACCGCAGAAAATCAAAATGCTAAGTCAGGAGCTACTTGATATCACCAGGGAACTTGAAAATCTGTACGCCTCATGGGACACGCTTACCCAAAAAATTGAAGCCCACGAAGCCGGAAGCGGCGCAGTCTAACAATAAGCCTGAACAGAAGCGGCCCCCTCACATAGTATAGTAGCGCAGGACTGTAGTAGTGCTCATATAGTGGAACAAATCACCGCGGATAGGTACTGCCTATGAAGACGTTGAGGCTGAACGAGACGGAAATTGATCGGGCTGTAAAAAGGGCGATTGCGCGGATCCCATCGGAAATAAGGCATCATCTGAAAAATATCGTCATTTCCGTCCAGAAGCGTCCTTCTAAGGAAATTCTCGAGGAGATGGGTCTTCATCGGAATGAACCTTTGCTTGGTATGTACAGGGGTACATCACTCATGGATCGTTCCGTGGTCTATCCGCCTCTTTACCCGGACACCATTATTCTGTTCCAGGAGCCTTTGGAAAAAATGTGCAACACAATAGACGAACTTGAGGAACAAATCGAAATTACAGTGGTGCATGAAATCGCGCATTTTCTGGGAATCAGCGAGGAAAGGCTTGCGGAGCTTGGATATGGTTGAGCCGCTCCTTCGGTGCTGTCGTGGAGAAATGCAGGAAAAAGGGCGGTTGAAGAAGCCTCCTACCGCCCGGGAATGCAATCAATTGAGGTTGGTTTCAAAAAAATAAAATTACAAAAGTTCAACTTTTATAGGTGTTGTGTTGGCTATATTATCTGAAACAGGACACCTGCTTTCTATTTCATGTAAAAAAGCCTCCTTTTCCTCCTTTGACATGTCCGCGTCGATATTCAATGTGACATTTATGCCCGCAATTCCAGCCCTGTTTTCCTTGCTCTTGCCGAGCATCGTCTCCAGATCAAAAGTCCCTTCCACCCTCATGTGCATGCCGTTTAGTTTGATCCTCTTCTGGATGGCAATGATTCGCGCCACTGTGGCGATGCATCCTGCAAGAGACGTGAACAAATATTCAATTGGGTTTGGTCCTGCATCAGTACCACCGCCTGTGGTCGGTTGGTCGACGTAAAGAGTATGGCTCCCTGCTTTTACTTCAACCTTGAATTTTTCATCAGACTTTGCCTCAATACTGACCGTTTTCATTTTTGCCATTGCATTTCCTCCTGACTTTATTTTGTTTCATGTCTTCGGCGCTTCGAGCATGGGCGTTCCATAACATTTTCGCATGCGGCCTTCGACATGGTGGTTACGATTAAGGCCCTTTATGTCATAGCGGACTCTGTTGGATGGTTTTAAAGAAGCCCTTCAGTATGATCCTTTGAGCCGCTCTTCGAATTCCTCAGGGCCGAACCTGTATTCCTGGGTGCCATAGCACTCCACAGCAAAGGAAGCGCATACGCTGCCTATCCGGGCACTTTGTTCAATGTCCTTGCCCCGAACCAGACCGCTGATCAGCCCGCCCCTGTATGAATCGCCTGCGCCTGTGGGGTCTTCCACCTTTCTTGGCTTGACCACGGGAATGTTTATTTCACCGTCCGCCGTTATAATTTGCGAACCTTTCTCCCCTAAGGTGACAATGACAGTCCCGGCCCGCCGTATCAAATCCTTTTTGTCTAAGGCGGTCTTGTTCATGATCATCTCCAGTTCATAATCATTAGATATCAGGATCCGGCATCCATCTATGGCGTCTGCAACATCCCCGGCATCGAGCACGGGCAGGGATTGTCCGGGATCAAAGATGTAGCCGATGCCCCTTTGCTTGCAGACGCGCGGGTAATTTACCATGTCTTCAAGATTACCGGGAGAGACAATGGCAATGGTATCCTCAGGATTGAGCTTGTCGAAATCCAGAGATGAAGAATATTTCATGGCGCCGGGGTTGAAGCCGGTGATCTGGTTGTCGGCAAGATCGGTGGTTATGTAAGCGCTTGCCGTGAATTCATCCTTTATGATTTTGATGCCTTCTGTTGAAATTCCATTCTTTGCCATCCAGTCGAAGTACCTGTGATAATCATGACCGATAGCGGCAGATATGATCGGCTTTTCCCCCACGAGAGACAGAGAGTAGGCAATATTTCCCGCCGTGCCGCCGAATTTCTCCCTCATGCCGTTTACCTGGAAGCAAACGTTCAAGACGTGTATCTTCCCGGGAAGGATATGATCCGAGAAATGTCCCGGAAAATCCATGATCCTGTCGTATGCCAGTGACCCGGAAACGATTATATTCATATGCATGGGCCTCTCAAATCAGTTTGAAGTCACCATCATTTGCCAAAAGAAGTAAATAAAATGCATTTGAATGTCAAGGGCTATTTGGGAACATCAGATAGAGCGCCATTGTGGACTGAGCTCAACTACAGTCATATCTGAATTGATGAAACCGTTCACAAACCCAAACAAAATTGACCCTCTCTGAAAAAGGTGATAACCTTATCTGTTCTTCGTACACTGGTTCATAAATTCGGTTACGTATTTTATGCCACAGTTCGGAAATTTCCATGTACTATTGTCATTTCGAGCCCTTCGATATACTCAGGGTAAACTCCGCGAGAAATCTTAGTAGGGGGGGTAAAACTAAAAGATATCTCCCTTCGGTCGATATGACACCTTAATAATGAAATGATGTACTTAGTAATTGCGAGTGGAACCATTCAGACAAACGCTGGGGGTATTGTTTATCCATGACAAGAGAGAAAGCTATTTTTGACGAATGGCCTGAAAAATATGACCAATGGTTCACGACCCCTATCGGTTCCCTCGTAAGGAAATATGAAAGCGAACTAATATTGAACTTTTTGAATCCGGCTCCCGGAGAAATGATCCTTGACGCAGGCTGCGGCACAGGAGTGTTTACGCGCGATATTATCACTTCAGGATCACAGGTCATAGGGCTCGATATATCGTTTCCAATGCTCCGGCGGGCAAGGGAAAAGTCCGGAGGCGTTCGCTTCCATCCGATATGGGGCGATATATCAACCCTCCCCTTCCGTGAAGAGTCCTTTGACAAGGTCGTTTCAATAACTGCCCTTGAGTTCATTTCAGAGGCCAAGAGTGCTGTGGCTGAGTTATTTCGTGTTGCAAGAAGAGGCGGCGTCGTTGTCGTGGCAACCCTCAACAGCAGTAGTCCCTGGGCAGCGCGCAGAAGGGAGGAGGCAAGAAAGGGACATTCCATTTTCAGTAAGGCAATCTTGAGATCCCCTGATGACCTGCTGTCCCTTTCACCTGCCCATGGCGTGGCGAGAACTGCCATCCATTTTGACAAAGAAGATTCGCCTGAGAAAGCTGTGGAGGTCGAGCGTGAAGGTCAGACCCAGGGATGGATGACAGGTGCTTTTGCTGTTGTGCGATGGTTGAAGTCCCAGGAATAGTGCCTATTCCCGTCCGCAAAAACTGTACTCGCCAAGAAATTCCCGCGCGGCGGGAATTTCTTTGCATGATCGTCATTTTTTTCTATACCGTGTTAATAAAAAGAAGTATGTTTATGCCTTCATGAAACGGAAAAGGAAAGCCGCATTTGTTGAGGCTTAGTTCTAAAGTTAATAATTAAGAGAATAGAGAGTGTAAATGTATGCAGAAATTTCTTGACCCCGTTTCAGTTGCCCTCATCGGCGTTCCCCGCAACACAGGCAACGGCTCTTTCAACAACGCAGAAACAATGCTGCGTTATGGATATGAAGGAAAGATATTCCCCATAAATCCAAACGCCAGTGAAATTTGTGGTCTCAAGACGTATCCTTCTATAACCAATATCCCGGAGACGGTTGATTTGGCGGTGATTTCTGTCGGCAGGGAACGGGTCATTCCGACGCTTGATCAGTGCATTGCCGCGGGTGTAAGTCGGATCATCATAATTACCCAGGGCTTTGCCGACGCGGACGAAAAAGGCAAGAAGCTGCAGGAGGAAATCGTAGCAAGGGCTACGGCAAATGGCGTGCGTATCCTGGGTCCCAATACAATGGGTGTTCTCAATAATTTCAGAAAATTCACCACCTCTTTTGTTGATGTGGTTCGTCCCGAGATATTCTCGTCTGTCTCATTGATCGCCCAGACGGGGCTCTTCCAGGTCGCATCGCAGGACATGGCATATAAACATTGGGGAAAGGCAATCGATATAGGCAACGGCTGTGACATTGACGAGGTGGATGCCTTCTCATATCTTACTGACGATCCGGAAACCAAAATTATTGTCGTTCATATGGAAGGGATTAAACGGGGCGCGGAGTTCCTGAAGCTTGCAGCACAGACGACCCGTAGGAAACCGGTTATTCTATTCAAGACGGGTCGCAGCCAGGCCGGAGCAAAGGCGGCGCTCTCTCATACAGGGTCCCTGGTCGGGGAAGATCATGTCTTTGACGCTGTCTGCAGGAGGGCTGGTTTGATCCGGGTAAGAAGCAGTGCTGAATTGAAAGATGCGATTCGAGCCCTAGTTCAGATGGGGGGGATGGAAGGCCCGCGGCTCGGCGTGGTGACAGCTTCCGGAGCGTGGGGTATAATGACGGCGGACGCGTGCGAAGATTATGGCCTGGAGTTGGCAAAGCTTCCCGAAGGCCTGGCAGATAAACTTTTGACAGGCTTGCCGGACTGGATTTCTGTGAGCAATCCGATAGATATCTGGCCCATCGGCATGATAGGCGGCAATTATACCGGGGCATACGGCACAGCGCTGACGGAACTGCTCCGCTCCCGGGATGTTGATGGAGTCCTGGGCGTATTGCCCGTGCCGGACTCTCCACTCCATCGGAACCTCAACATGGTTGAATGTATAAAGGATGCAAGAAACAACTCGGGCAATATGAAGCCCCTGGCACTTTGGCCATATCTGGATGTTTCCTCGTTCATCGATAAATTTGAGAGCGTTCCGGGTGTGGCCTGTTTTGATACCGTAGAACAGGCCGTCAAAGGGCTGTCGTTCTGTTACAGGAATCACCAGGCGAAGAAACGCAAGATTCCCTTACAGAGGACGTTCCCCATCGATCTTGAAAAACTGCGGCCTCTCGCCGAGAAGGGTAGAAAAGAGAAGCTCCTGGTCGGAGATGAGGCGCTTTTGCTATTGGATCTCTTTGGCATCCCCGTTGTAAAGAGCGACATCGCCAGAGGTCGCAAAGAATTGGAAAACATCGCGTCATCGATGACCTACCCGCTTGTACTGAAGTTGACCGGGGCCGCATTCCTGCACAAGACGGAGTGGGGAGGCGTTGTGACGGGAAACAGGGATTTGAAAGATCTCCAGCGTGCGTTTGACCGGATCGTTCATAATGTTAGCACGCGTCAACCGGATGTGAAAGTTGAATCCGTTCAGGTTCAGGAACAGATCCATGGACATGAATTGCTTTTGGGTTTGAAAAGAGACCATGAATTTGGCCACGTTGTAGCCTGCGGCCTTGGCGGTATTTATACAGAAGTTTTCAAGGACATCAGTCGAGCAATTGTCCCTGTCGATCAGGAAGAGGCTGATGGTATGCTGGCATCTCTCAAGATAGCGACCATATTGAAAGGTTTAAGGGGTGAGGCAGGAATTGACTGGAAAGGTCTCGTCGAAATTTTGGAAAGACTTTCGTTCCTTGCATGCACACTATCAGATATTTCGGAGCTGGACATCAATCCTGTTATAGCGACAAGCAACAAATGTATTGCCGTGGATGCCCGGATATTGTGGTAAATTGTAAGAAGCTGTTATAGACACCGTACCGCGAACTGAAACCGGTGTACCTGGTTTTCCCAAACATTCATGCAGAGGAGGAATAAAGTATGAAAAATCTGGAATGGAAGAGTCCACCTAAAATGCAGATTGACCCGGTCAAGAAATACAAGGCCGTCATTGAGACCAGCAGGGGAGTTATTGAATTGGAGCTAAATCCGCAACATGCTCCTAAAACTGTTAACAACTTCGTCTTCCTGGCGAAAGAGGGTTTCTATGACGAAGTATCCTTTCATCGGGTGATCAAAAATTTCATGATACAAGGCGGAGATCCAACAGGTACAGGAAGGGGCGGCCCCAGCTACAGGTTTGAGGATGAGGTGAAGGAAAATCCATTGAAGCACGAAACAGGAGTGATCTCCATGGCGAATTCCGGGCCAAACACGAACGGAAGCCAGTTTTTCATCACCCATTCCCCTCAGCCGCACCTGAATGGCAGACACACTGTATTCGGTAAAGTGGTGCGCGGGCAGGATGTAGTCGATGCAATTCAACAGGGAGATAAAATGCTGCACGTAGAAATACATGAGAGTTAAGTCGCCGGGTAATATACCTCCCGAATTTGCCCTCAAGTCATTCCCGCCCCCGCGGGAACAATTTACACTGTTTGAGGCGCTATGCTGTTTAAGAAAAAAGACAAGATAACCGCAGACTCAGGAATAGCTGATATCTGCGGCATTCAAAAAGGACATGAAGTCAGGATTGCAACCATTGTCGATAATAATGATTGGGTGAAAACCAAGGCGCGGGAAATAGATTTAGATAAAGAACTGCATTTGGCCAAAGACCTTGATAGAATCATGAGACACTTCAGAGACCTGTATAAGTTTGTCGGCGTCAGCTCTAACAATATATACTGGAACTTGACACAAGCGCCAATCAGGCAAATACTTATTCCGACAACTGAAAGAAAATATATCTCCGTTATAAACCCGGAAATTCTGAAGCTGGAGGGGCAAGAGAATAACTACGTGGAAGCATGCGGTTCAGTACCCAACAAAGTCTATATAGTCAGAAGAAAACCATATGTATTAATCTCTGGATATACAATCGAGAAACAGCATATTGAATTAGAGTACGGATCAAAGGATTATTACGCAGGAGAGGAACCTATATATTCATCATACAACAATCAGGAATGGGTTATCCAGCACGAAATGGATCATCTTGATGGAATAACAATACAAGACAAGGGAGCCGCATTAATCTGAAAAGTTTTTAATCTAATATGTCCTTAGAAATCCTTTTATCCGACGTCTAGTGTGTTACGTATAGCTTCCTGTAACAAAGCATCCGGCAATTTTGATAAATATCCAGCCTTTCAAACAGTAATCCTTATTGACTGAAATCTACAATCAGACAAAAACAGGAAATAGTGCTGATAAAAAGTGGCAATCATCATCTTGTGCATATGTCTGCAAAATTTTTTGCAAGCGAAGGCACTATATTGGTTACGTATCATTTCCGACCAGATGACCGCTTTATCGGAGTGTGAATAAATTATTGAAATATAATGAAATATGCCTTGACTTTGCGTAAACAGTAAAGTATCATACATACATATCCTGTACCTCGCTATGGTCTTAAGTCAGTGCGGTACAGTTAAAGTTGAGTTATAGCAATTTGAAGTGCAAAGGCGGCCACCATGCTCTTTAGAGTCTTGGTGGCTTTTTTATTTCTGTCATATTGGTAATTCGACTTTTGGTAAATTCTAAGAAAGGAGGAGACTAATTATGTCAGAAGGTAAAGTAAAATGGTTTAACGAGAGTAAAGGTTTTGGATTTATCGAGAAGAATGATGGTGGGGATGTTTTCGTCCATTACAGTGCCATTCAAGCCGCTGGTTTCAAGACTTTAACTGAGGGCCAGTCTGTAAGCTTCGATGTTGTCCAGGGTAAAAAAGGCCCTGCAGCAGAAAACGTGAAACTCAGTTAATTAAACCTTGGGTAAGGAAAGAGGCGTTCCATTACGATATTCTGTCTTGGAGCGTCTCTCCATTTTCAGCATATTCTGTAACGTTTGAAAGAGAGACAAAAATAGGAGCTTAAAAATGGGAAAGTCCATGTACGACTTTGGCAAACAGGTGAAAGAAAAAGCAAGACAGCAGAAACAAATAGATAAGGCTTCAAAGCGCATAATGGCTAAACAGCAGAAAGCTAATATAAAAACGCGCACTCCGAACGCAGGCTCAGATATAGCTGAACCGGGACTGGTGGAGGAGATCGTTAAAAGCATAGCATAAGGGGCTATATACATAATCTTAATTCGGCTTTATGATTAATGACCTTACAAAATAAAGATGAATGTCTGTTTTTGTCTCCAGGATTGTGAACTTGAATGTGAGTTGAAATGGCTGAAGACCTTTTAGACTACTGGGTTAGACTTATAAAGACAATTTTCCCTGCGAACGCTTGGATAACTTCTCGTTTTTTCAATAATGATTGTTTAATACAGATCTGTTTTAAATAGGGACAGCTCCCATTTATTTCACCTCAAAAAAACGGTCGCTGTCCATAATTATAAAGACACCCGAATTGGCTCTAAAGGGTATCCGCGAAATTGTCAAGGGTGTTATCGAAGATATGAGAAACAAAATAAACAAGACACAAAATAAACCTTGACATTCGGTCTTAATTTAGTACTATAAAAGGACCGGAGGTGATATGAAATGAATATTTCAACGGATATAAAGCCGGTTACTTACCTTAAGGCAAAAGCGGCCGATTTGCTTAAGCAAATCAACGAAACCCACCGCCCTGTCATCATAACACAAAATGGGGAACCGAGAGCGGTGCTTCAAGATCCTAAAAGCTATGAAAACATGCGTAACGCGATTGGCATACTAAAGCTTGTCTCGCAGGGTGAAGGGGATATAAGGAACGGGAGGGTAAAATTTCAGGAGAATGTTTTCAAAGATATTGAAATCTCGCTGAAAGAGAAGCTTAAATGAGCCACAAGTATGACATTATTTGGGCTGGTGTTGCGGAAAATGATTTAAAAGAGATTGTTGAATATATTGCAACAGAGAGTCCCGCTAATGCATTAAAAACATTAAAAAAGATAAAACAAAAAGCTTCCAGTTCCAGTCTTTATGCCCTTCCTGAAAGAGGCCGCATAGTACCTGAGCTTAAAGATCAAGGCATCCTGTTATATCGTGAATTGATCATCCCACCATGGAGAATTATATACAGGATATCAGAGATAAAAGTTTATGTTTTATCTGTTTTGGATGCAAGGCAGAATGTTGAAGATATCCTACTGGAACGATTGATTTATCATAAGTAATTTAACTGCTAACCTCAGAGTGCACGAGACCGCTCGTACCTCATGGCTGGTGACTGCGGTCGTTCGGGGTCAATCATTCAAATTGTTAATCCTCACTTCAATTCCAAATCGAACACCATTGACTTGTAAAAAATAATCACTCAATAATCATGCAAAACTATCCCCTACCGCGAGAGATCAGAAAGTTGCAATGGGCGGTAGCCGGGAGAGCATCAAGTCTTTATATCGTGAATAACTCCTCCGCCATTTCAATGGGTGTCCTGTCTCCGACCTTTATGGCTTCGCACCGGGCCTTGACTGTGGAAAGAACATTCAGCGCGAAGAATCTGGCAGCGGCGATCTTCCCGTTATAGAAGGCGACGTCCTTGTTTTCACGGATAAGGGCCCTCTGTCTTGCCTTCGATCCTTTTGCGTCATTTTCCGAATATATGGTGTTCAACCGTTCATTCGCAATGACAGCCGCCTGCATCAAGAGCGATCCAACAGCAACATCACCAAAGAGCTCCAGGTATGGAGAAGCATTAAGGACGGGAATCAAAAAGCTTGCACCCCTGCTCAGCCGGTAAAAATGTGTTGTCAGATCGGAGAAGGCCTTCAGGGCCTCTTCCAGGTAGTTGCACGGCACAGTGAGATCTTCAAACCCCTTGCTCTTTGTTATGACACTGTATACTTCACTATAGAGGCTCATCATAAACTCGCCTCTTCTCTGCGCCAGTTTTCTCCCAACAAGGTCAAGGGCCTGAATCGCGTTCGTTCCCTCATAGATGGTCGTTATCTTGCAGTCGCGTAAGTACTGCTCAACGGGATATTCGCTGCAGTAACCGTAACCACCATATATGTCGATAGCTTTCGAACATACCTGCATTGCCTTGTCCGAGGAATAGGCCTTGCAGATCGGGATCAAAAGTTCCGCCAATCCCTGCCATTTTTCTTTATCTATCTTGGTTTCCGAGATATCTGCCATATCAAGGCAGTAGGCCGTATAATAAAGCAATACCCTTATTCCTTCCACATGGGCCTTCATCCAGAGAAGCGTTCGTTTGACATCGGGATGCTGGATAATGGGTACGGGCTTGGCATCGGGATTTTTCATGTCCCATATGGCGACGCCCTGAATTCTTTCCTTTGCATACGCCACGGCATGTTCGTACGCAGCCGTCGCAACGCCCAGCGCCTGCACGCCGACCTCAAGCCTAGCGCCGTTCATCATCTGGAACATGATTGCCATTCCGGCTCTCTCTTTTCCGAGGAGCTCTCCAATACATTTCCCCTCGTCGCCGAAGTTGAGTGTACAGGTGGCAGAACCCTTGATTCCCATCTTGTGCTCGATGTTTCCTGTACGCACATCATTCGATTCCCCCAGGCTGCCGTCATCATTAACCCGGTACTTGGGAACAATGAAAATGGAAATACCCTTCGTTCCCGGCGAATCTCCTTCGATCCTGGCGAGAACGGGATGGATGATATTCGGGCAAAGGTCATGGTCTCCGCCGGAGATAAAAATCTTGGTCCCCGTGATGCTGTATGTACCGTCGGGTAATTTCTTTGCTGTTGTCTTTAGGGCGCCCACATCGGTCCCTGCTCCAGGTTCCGTCAGACACATGGTTCCGGCCCATTCACCGGCATACATCTTGTACATATATTTATTCTTCTGTTCTTCCGTGCCAAAACCTTCTATGAGCGAGGCGGCTCCGGTGGTCAACATAGGATACATGATGAGGGGATAGTTGGCGGCCTGAAAAAGTTCAAAGCATGCAGTGGAAACGCTTGTCGGCATTCCCTGTCCACCTACCTCCGGATCTCTCATGGTGCACTGCCAGCCGGCTTCAATAAACTTCCTGTATGCGTGGTGGAAGCTTTTTGGCACGGAGACTTTTCCGTCCTTGAATTTGCATCCTTCCCTGTCCCCATCCACGTACGTCGGGAGGATCACTTCCAGTGCCATCTTTTCCGCCTCCGTAAGCATCATGTCCACGGTTTCCTTTGAATAGTCCGCGTATCTGCCGTTCTTGAAAAGATTTTCTATGCCGAGCTGTTCATAAAGGACGAATTGCTGATCTCTGGTGTTCACCAATAAGTTACTCATGACGACCTCCTTAAAAAACCGTGAATGAAAGAAATCAAAATTTCGTAAAATACAGACCAAGGATGAATCGGCTGATACAATGCCAATATATGTTTAACAATTTCAATTTGATTTTATACATAACCATGGCACGCTTTGCAAGAGTTCCTTTGGCAACGGGCAATTGCCAGAAGATAATTTTTTTCACTTTTGACTAATATTGAAAATCTGTGAAATTTATGCAATGAAGACGGGACTAAAGGAAACTTTACCAAAATTGTCTATAGAGGAGAAGATTGATATGAAAAATTTATTGGAAAATATCGAAGAAATCCTGCTCATGGGTCCCGGCCCTTCCTGCGTGCCTCCTCAGGTCTATGCGGCCCTGAGCCGGAAAACCCTGGGACATCTGGATCCCTATTTCCTGGACATAATGGAAGAACTCAAAGAAATGCTGCGCCGTATCATGAACACCAAGAACAACCTCACTATCCCCATATCGGGAACGGGTTCTGCCGGCATGGAGGCATGCTTCGTGAATCTGGTGGAGCCGGGTGACAACGTTCTCGTCATTACCAGCGGGGTCTTTGGGATGAGGATGCAGGACGTAGCCGGCCGGCTTGGCGCTAAGGTTGACGCGCTGGAATTTGCATGGGGAACCCCGGCTGTGCCGGAGGCGGTCGAAAAAAAGATCCGGCAGAATTCCTATAAGATAGTCGCTGTGGTCCATGCCGAGACCTCCACCGGCGTGAAGAATCCAGTTGCTGAAATCGGCGCGCTCCTCAAAGGCAGTGACACCATCTATCTGGTAGATACCGTTACCAGTCTGGGCGGCATCGAAGTCATGATGGATGACTGGAACATAGATGCCCTATACAGCGGCACGCAGAAATGCCTTTCCTGCCCCCCCGGACTTGCGCCCCTTTCATTTTCCGACAAGGCGATGGCCAAGCTGAACGGGCGCAAGACAAAAGTGCCCAACTGGTATCTCGATATTACGCTTATTGCCAACTATTGGGGGAAGAATCGTGTTTATCACCATACGGCGCCTGTGAACATGATCTATGGTTTGTACGAGGCCCTCTTTGTCATCTTTGAGGAAAAACCGGACAAGGTATTCCAGCGACACAGAGAATGCCACCTTGCACTGGTGGATGGATTAAGAGAGATGGGTCTGACGATGCTGGTAGAGGAGCCTTACCGCCTGCCGATGTTGAATGCCGTGTGTGTGCCTGATGGCGTGGACGAACTTGCTCTCCGCCGACGTTTGCGAAGCGAATTCAAGATTGAGATCGGCGCCGGCCTGGGACCCCTGGCCGGGAAAATATGGCGTGTCGGGCTAATGGGGCACACGTCCAGAAAAGAAAACGTTGCGAGGCTCCTTGCGGCGCTGCAAGAAGTGCTGCGAAAAAAATAGAAACCATTCTTGACCTAAAGCGCATGCGGAAAGCCCACATCCATTTCTTCCGTGTCCCGTTTTCCCATTGACACATACTGCCCTTTTGTGCTTAGACCGCTTGTAGAGAATTCTTGCGAAGCTCCTTATAATATGACGAAACTTTAAGATTTCTCCCGGAATTTACCCCGAGTAAACCGAGGGGGGCGAAATGACAAAGTGTAATTGACAAAAGGACTGGATTCCCTCTGAAGCCCGTCTTCGAATTCTTTTATCAGGGGTGGGAATGACAATAGTGTTTAATAAATATGCAGCGTAAGATAGAAACAAAAGAAGGACGCTTGCGGGTAAGGTGCGTTGAGGAGCTGGTCCGCAGGAGGGGGCTGGACGAGGGGGAAGCGCTCGTAATCGACGAACGCCTGCTCGCGCTGATGCAGATTATCTCCACGGGACTGGGGGACGATATTCACCTGAAAATTGCCCCCGGTGGCAACTGGAGATACAACAGAGAGACCAACGAAATTATATTTCCCGTGGGATTGCTGCTGTCCTCTTCAGTAGAAGAGGTCATTGCCTTTTGCGCTCACGAGGCGGGACACAGGCAAATATCCCGCCGGAGTTTGAGAAAGGCGGTGTTCAAGACATTCTCCGCGAAGGAATCCGCCAGGCTTCTCTTGAATGCCTTCGAAGACAGCCGGGTCGATAACTGGCTGATAAGCGTTTTCAAGGGGATCAAACACTACCTGGATATAGCCTACGACGAAATTCTTCCCCGGGATTTGTCCACATCGTCGTATGTAAATCATTTGAAGGGTGAAATATCCGAGATGGCGAGCACCTCCTGCCATCCGTATCTCCTGTATCCGCACCTCGAATACCTGCTGGGCATGCGCTATTACTGGCTGTATGGCCGCCTTCCTTCCCAGGTGATGAATCCGGAAGTAGGCTATGCCCTTGCGCGGACGCACGGGGATTTTGCGGCGATCTTCAATCATTATCCTCCCGGGCGGGTCTCGGAAAAAGAGAAGCTGAGGCTCGCGGAAGAGACGGCTCTGATGGTGAGGGACAAAATCTTCCCGGAGTATGAAAACCTGGTCAGTCTGGCCATCGCGAAGCTGGCGGAGGCCATAAAAGACGGCCAGCTCCAGGTTAAGGTGAAAAAATGCGCTCCCGAGGAATTGAGCCCGGATGAGATCGAGGAAGAAGCGAGAAAATTATTAGAGTTCAAAGCCAGGGAATTGGCGGACAAGTTATCCCCGAAGACGGAGAAGCAGTACACCAGGAAAACAGAGGAATACAGAAGGGAAACCCCTGAAGAAACAGAATCGCGCATGGAAGGCGGAAAATCTTCCGAGGAAAAAGCGGCGCCGTTGCCTATAGAGACTCTCCGCGACCTCATCAAGAAGCAGCGAAGGATAAACCGCGAACAGGATGCGAAGATGGGCGAGTACGAGAGGGTCTACAGGCTAATCTCGAACCTGGTCCAGGCCTTAAGTGGGGTTTTGGAAAATCACTTCGCGAAAAATAAAAGGCCTTCCTTTAAGGGCTATTTTCCTTCCGGCCAGAAGCCTGATTTACGGAGGGCCATGGAGCTTTCCCGGAAATTGAGCGAGGGTATTCCCGTGCAGGATAAAGACTTGAAGGTCTTCCTGAAGAGGAGACTTCCGACCCAGAGAGACCACAAGATAATCCTGGCCCTCGATGAATCGGGTTCCATGGATGAACCCAAGAGGACATCAGCCCTCGCAGGTCTTCTCATCTTCATGGAGGCTCTCGATCATATCGGCATCGACTACGGGGTAATCGGATTTTCCGACAGTCCCATAATACACAAAGAGTTGGGAGTGAAGCTGGATACCGCCGGCCGTCGGGTTTTGTTTGATGAGGTCTCCCTGTGCATACCCGGAGGCTCCACCGCTGATGCGGATGCCCTCCAGTTGGCGACGAATATATTAAGGAATCAGCCGGAGGATTCATCAAGGTGGATAATCATGGTGACGGATGGAGAAGGAAACGTGAATACAACCGGTAAGACATTTGTCGAGCTTCAGAAGGAGGCTTTGGATCAAGAGATAGAGGTACTGGGGGTGGGTTTGGGCGAAGAGGTAACGGAGGTCATAAAGAGGTACGCAAGCGGCATGCAGATTGACGCGGTGGAAGAGCTGCCGTCCGTCCTCTCGGGCATACTGGAGGAAAAACTTGTTACGCAGGATGCACACTGGGACAGTTTTCTGACGCCCCGGCATGAGGCTCACATTGACAAAGAACAGCCAGAGGCATCTCTGCCGAGGGATTTGTCGGAGCTCATGGCGTCTCTCTATCTTTATCTGAAGCAGAATATCCCGACCTTCAATGTGAGGCATCTGAAGAGGGCGTCGGAGCTCATGGGGTTTTTACTGAACCGGGGTTATCCGGGAAAAGTGGCGTTCGGAAGGAGCCTGAAATACGCCTTTATAGATACCCAGGAACAGTCCCAGAGGGTAAGAGACCTTATCCTCGAAAGGATTGAGGAGGTGCGAAAGATATTCCCCGACTTCACCCGGGAAGACCTGCCGCAGGAATTTCATTCAGCAACTTCACAGGCGGACGTCCCTGTGTCTTCGATCCCCCACGACCTGGCTTCCGTCCTGGATATTTTGATGAAGAATAACACCCATCCTCAGATTGAGAAGGCCCTCTCATTGTTGAAAGAGCTCGTCGATTCCTCTGACATGGCTTTCGTGAGCATCCCCGGACTGGAAGCGAGCATCCGGGTCATTGATGATGAACTTTTAAAAGGGATAACGATAGAGGATTTGGAGAAAAAAGCAGAGGATAAGAGCTGGGCTGTCCGCCAGCCCGCAGCCTTAGCCTTGGGCAGGGTTTATCTCGCACTAATCAAACAGGGAAAAGATGTCGACTTAAGTCTGTTAGAGGAAAGTCTGAAGGATGAAGATCCGTCCGTCTGCCGCGCCGCCGCCCAGGCTTTAAGCCGGATCTGGTATCATTATTATGGCAAGGGAAAAATAACGGTGGCGGCATTGGAACGCAGGCTGGGAGACGAAAACTGGGCCGTCCGCCAAGCTGCGGCACGTACCTTAGGCAGGATATATCCCCCCCTTATCGAACAAGGAATGGATGTGGACATCAGCAAATTGGAAGAAGGGTTGTGGAATAAAAACTGGTTTGTCCGCCAGGCCGAGACCGAGGCCCTGGGGCAGACCTATCGCGCTCTTATCAGGAAGGGAATAGAGATCAACTTGGAGGGATTAGAAGAAAGATTGAAAGATAAGAACGTACTGACCCGTCAAACCGCCGCCCTGGCCCTGGGTCAGGTCTATCCCGTCCTCATCAAACGGGGGAAAGATGTTAACTTAGACAAATTGGAAGAAAGGCTCGACGATGATGACTGGTCAGTCCGCCAGGCCGCTGCCGTGGCCTTAGGCCGGATCTGGTTCCACAGCTATTATCATGGCAAGATGGCTTTAAAAGACTTGGAAAAAAGACTCGAGGATCCAAGCTGGTCTGTGCGCCAGGCCGCGTGCCAGGCCCTGGGGCAGATCTACCCCGCCCTTATCGTACGGGGAAAGAATGTGAACTTAGACAAATTGGAAGACAGGTTAAGAGACGCGGATGTGGACAGGTCTGTCTGTCAGGCCGCAGCGCAGGCCCTGGGCCGGATCTGGCCTCACAGCTATCATCGGAAGAAGACAACCTTGAAGGAGTTGGAAGAAAGGCTAAAGGATGAAAACTGGTTTGTACACCAGGCTGCCGCACTCGCCTTAGTCCAGATACACCATGCCCTTGTCAAAAAGGGCAATGTCGCAGATCTAAACAAGCTGGAAAGGAGATTGAAGGATAAGATCTGGTCTGTCCGCCAGGCCGCGGCACGGGCATCAATAAAAATCTTTTCAGATGTCATATCGAGCAATCAGAAGGAATTCACCAAGGTCCTCGCTTCCTTCAATGAGATGCTGGGTGAACCGATGGCAAATACCATAGCAGGCACACATTCCGGCCAGGTTCAGATTGGTGAAAAATCTTTAACAGTGGGAGATCTGCTTTTAGACAGGGCATCAAGCAGGGATGATATACCTGCCTGCGTGATGACAGAATCCGGCTACCACATTTTAGAGACGTTAAGTATAGGCTACTTATTGAGACACTCCGTCTTGCTCCTGGGCCCTACGTCAACAGGGAAGAGCTTCTTGATTAAATGGCTCGCTCACGTGTTGGGCTATGAGCACCTCTCGTATTCCATCAACCCCTACACCTCCAAGTTTGAGATAATCGGCGGCATTAAACCTGACGGGGAAGGCAGATTTGTCTGGCAGGATGGCATTCTTCTGAATGCGGCGCGAGAGGGTCTGTGGCTGACTCTGGAAGAGATAAACCTGGCATCTTCTGAAGTGGTCGAGGTAATGAATGACTATCTCATTACGGGAAGGATATCCTACTCGGCAAACGGGGAGCAGAAGGAATTGTATCCTCATCCCGACTTCAGGCTCTTTGCCACAGGAAACCCGGAAAGTTACAGCCAGAGACAGAAACTCTCGGAGGTATTTCTATCCAGGTTTAAGATACTCTATCAAAAAGAACTTTCTGAAGAGGAACTGTCGCAGATATTAAGTTCCTTATTCGAGATTACTTCCTCCTCTGCCCTTCCCATTGCCAGATTCCACACTACCTTACAGAATCAGGCAGACAGCCGCATCATCGGCAAGGCGGAAAAAGACCCATATACATTTACCCTCAGGGACATAATAAGACTCGGGAGGAGATTGGAACCGCTCCTGGTGAAAAAATCAGCCGACAAGGAATACATCAAGAAGTTCTTCCTGGAGTTCTTCAGTGTTTATATAGGCAGGTTGAGAGACAGCTCCGAAAGAGCGGCAGTGGTCAGTCTATTGGATGCACATTTTGGTTTCAGGGCTGAGGGCCTGGACCTGGAAGAAGCGCTCAGATCCGCCTCTCTGGACCTGAATTCCCTGCTTGCAGGGTTAACATCTTCAAAGGGAAATGAATTGATTCCCCGACATGACGCAGCAATTGTACCTACACCGACACAGAGGACAACCCTCTATCTCCTCCTGAAAGCCCTTATAAATAACGAACCTCTTCTTGTGGCAGGAAATCCTGCCTCAGGAAAGACCACCATCATTAGATATTTAGCCAGTCAAAAAGAGACGGACCTCTACTATGTCAACCTCTCCTCCGATACAGGTCTGGAAGAACTTCTGGGCGGTTATACTCAAGATAAAAAAGGGAAATGGCATTACAGGAAGGGCCTTCTGTTCAGGGCCATGGAGGAGGGAAGCTGGCTCCTCATAGATGAAGCGAATCTGTCTCCCCTGTCCGAATATTTGAACACCCTCCTGGACTTTGGCTATGTTATTGATGGAGAGGAAAATGTCTGTCACGCCCATCCTAAATTCAGGATATTTCTCTCGATGAATCCTCCTTCTGTGCATCAATCACGAAACCTGCTGTCACCTGCCCTAAGGTCAAGATTTACAGAGGTCTGGGTTGAGGAGTTGACCAATTTAGGAGAACTGGCCGGTTTAATAGATACCTGGAGCAACGCTCACGGGGAGGCACCTGCGTCTCACAAAAAAATGAAGGGAAAAAAGAGGAGAGATGCACGTGATAAAAAAATCTCCGGGGATAAAAAACCGGCAAAAACCGACGCAAAAAAAGAGGGGAAAGAATTTGCATCCGACAAGCGATTTACCCATTATTCGACGTGAGCACCATGCTCCCCAGAGGTGAAATAGCCCGCCGTCTCTTTGATAGTGTGTTTCATAGAGGGGAAAACGCCGTGATCGAAGAGGTTCGAATCGGCCTCGGCTATGTGGGGGTACGGTTGGACGATCGGCGCATGGGGCTGGCGGCCATGTTGCTCCACGAGTTGCAGTCGGGCTGTTCCGTATTTCCCGATGCCGGAAGATTGGCCGGATCAAAGACAACTTCTCTCCTCACCAACCTCATAGAAGGACGGAATCCCCTGGAAAAAGCCTTAGGACTTGCTACTGCGAATGCCGTTCTTCATACAGAATTCGGTGAAGATGAAAGAGACTCCCTCTCGATCATGGAATTAATGCCTGAAGATCATGTGGCCATGGTCGGTCTCTTCACACCGATGGTTCGGAAGATCGAAGCAACGGGAGCGAAGCTTACTGTCATTGAACGGAATCCCGCCCGCCTGGCCGTTCTCGATAAAGGGGATAGTGATAGGATATTGAAGGAATGCACTGTAGCTATTGTTACGGCAACGACTCTCCTGAACGACACCCTTGAAGAAGTTCTGAATGGCTTGGGTAATCCAAGGCATGTAGCCATCCTCGGCCCCTCGACACCCCTTCTGCCTGGAATATTTCATGGTACACCGGTCAACCACCTGGGAGGGGCCGTAGTCCGGGACGCTGAGAAAGTCATGCAGATCATCTCCGAAGGCGGAGGCACCCCGGCGATGCGCCCCTATCTGCAATTCGTGAATTTTTTATTTGAAATAAAGGAGCAGGAGGGTTAAATAGGATCTCTCTTAGAAATCAACATTATTGACAAGGGATTAGATTATGCCTGATTACTCGACTTACCTCCGGCGGTTTCAAGCGGGCGAAAAGAACCTGAACCCCTATCTCGATTATTTTGAAATAACCCTGGAAGAAGTGCGTGAAGGATATGCGCGTTTCCGGATGCCTTTCCGCCCGGAGTACCTGCAGGTGGGCGGCTTCTTACAGGGGGGGCTTATCGTGGCCCTAGCCGATGAAGCTATTGCCCATGCTGCCATGACGGTCCTGGAACCTGCTTTCGGAATAACGACCGTTGAATTGAAATGTAATTTCCTGGCCCCGGTTAGGAACGGTGAACTGATTGCGGAGGCAAGCATTTTCAAGAAAGGGCGTACCTTAATTATCGGTGATTGTCTGGTCAAGGACGAAAATGACAGGGATGTGCTTCGCTGCACGGCAACATTCTTAATGTTTTCCGGGAACAAGGAACCTGAATAATGACCGGACATGCAATCCGTCTCTGCGAGGAAGGGGATATTGGAATAATCTACGAAATTATAAACGATGCTGCTCAGGCTTACAGAGGGATCATTCCAGCGGATCGCTGGAATGATCCTTATATGCCTATGGATGAACTCCGGCATGAAATCGAAGAAGGGGTTATATTCTGGGGCTACGAAGAGGACGGAAAGCTTCTTGGTGTTATGGGTATGCAGGACATCGGGGATGTAACGTTGATGAGACATGCATACGTGCGCACGGCCAGGAGAAGCCAGGGCATAGGTGGCAGGTTACTGTCTGAACTCCGGAAGAAAACGCCCCGTCCGATCCTGATTGGCACCTGGGCGGCGGCGGTCTGGGCGGTTCGTTTCTATGAGACGCATGGCTTTCGTCTGGTCTCTCCGGAAGAAAAGGATCGTTTATTGAAACGATACTGGTTAATACCAGAACGTCAGATCGAAACATCCGTGGTTCTCGTCGAACGGCGGTCGTTCGATATGAGGGGGAAAAACACTTGATACCCATAGTGTCTATAGTTGGTCGATCGAATACCGGGAAGGGGGGTGCGCTCCCGCCGTTTACGATGAGTGCCACGTTTTGGTGCCCTGGGAACCAATCCTTGCGATTTGTTTATACCACCCATAAAAATGCTTCACATTCCAGCCCCGGTGGCGGCCCTTGCCCCTGTCAACAAGCGATAGAACTTCATCCACGGAAGCCCGACGGGAAGATATCTGGGTTAAGCGCTTATCCAGTAGTCCCTCTAATCCATTCTCCTCATAACGATTAATGTAGCGCCGAAACGACCTGGAACATACTCCCAACAGCTGGCTGCCTCTTCCTGTGTCAAGCGACTCTCCGTCCAACCATAGTAAGCCTCTTCAAATCGCATCTTCCGGATCTCCTGCATCAACTCTGTCCGTCTCATCTGTCACCTCCAGAGTGACTTTTAAACCGGACAGATTATGTGCTACAACTCCGGGCAGTTTATTTGCTTCTAACAGATTTGTTCCTTCTCCTTGACACACAGGATTGTCATACCTTATACTGATTCCAGTAGAAATTGATTTCTTTATAAATGCAATACCAAGTTGCCTTCAAAACGTTGCATGATAACACTTAGTCATTGCAGTGAAACCCTGAGCGCAGCATGAGAGGAAGAGCAGAAATTTTTCATCAGGATATAACTGCCACCGAGGTGAAGATATGATACAAAATGAAGATAAGAACACAGCCGTCGAAGGGTTGAGAATCGGACGTGCCGTGAAAGAATTCCGCCATAAAAAGCAGATCACCCTTCAGGATCTGGCAGCCAGAACCGGAATCCCCAAATCCGTTTTAGCCGAGATTGAGAATGGCGATGTGGTACCCCCTGTAGCAACACTCCTTAAACTGGCGAAGGCATTCAATGTGGGCATGGCCTCTTTTTTTGAGGAGGAAGCAACCGGCATGAAAATATCAGTCACCCGGAGCGGGGAAAGAACCAGGATAAAACGTCGGCCGCACCATCACGAGGGAGAGGTCGATTATATCTATGAATCTCTTGAGACACATAAAGCAGACAAGCATATGGAACCGCTTCTGGTCGAATTTCAGCCTTTGGATACGGGCGACATGGTATTTACAAATCATGAAGGGGAAGAATTCGTTTTTGTCCTCGAAGGAAGACTCGAATTCCGCACAGACGATCGGGTGGAAATACTCGAACCGGGTGATACGATCTACTTTGAATCGGATATAAATCACTCTTGGCGATCTCTGGACGAAAAGCCGGCCAGGGCAATTGCTGTGGTCTGGAGCAAGGTATAAAGAGGACGGGCAGTTGACTATGCTTGAAATCCGTTTTCACGGGCGTGGTGGTCAGGGGACGGTGGTGGCAACAATCCTGCTTGCCAAGGCATTCTTCCGAGCCGGGTACCAGGTTCAAAGCTTTCCGTTTTTCGGCGTCGAGAGGCGCGGGGCTCCTGTAGAAGCCTATGTCCGTCTCAACAAAGAAAAGATTCTGCTCAGGACAAATGTATATTACCCTGATCACGTCGTAGTCCAGGATCAGACCCTTCTTCATGGAGTCACCGTCACACGGGGACTCAAGCCTGGCGGCTGGATCCTGATCAACATCCCCGTCGCCCCCGCCGACATAAAACCTTTTATCGGCTACCGCCTGGCCTTCGTAGATGCGAATCGGATTGCCTTAAGACATCAACTGGGGACGCGCACACATCCCATTGTCAATACAGCCATGATAGGGGCTTTAGCACGCATGATAGGTATGCCTCCACTGGATGCCATCCGTGAGGTTATCCGGGAAGAGGTCCCCGACACTTCAGAGGGGAATATATCGGCTGCGGAAGATGCTTACGGGGAGGTGCAGCTTCCGGGACTGATCGAATCGCATGAACTGAATGCAAAGGAATAAATTATGAATGAGGCGGAGAACACGATCCCCCTATTGATACCCTGTTCCTCCATGTCCACGGAAAGCAACAAGACCGGATCGTGGCGTTTTCTCAAGCCTCTGTATGATGAAAAAACATCCCCGTGCAGTACAGCCTGCCCGGCAGGTGAAGACATTGCCAGGATCGAGATGCTAACTGCCCAGGGAATGTTCAAGGAGGCATGGGAGACTATTATCAGGGAAAATCCTTTCCCGGGTGTATGTGGCCGGATTTGCCCTCATCCTTGCGAGCAATTGTGCAATCGCAGGGAGTTTGATGAAGCCATAGCCATCCATACCGTTGAGCGGTTTCTCGCAGAGACGGCAAGCCGTTATGATCTAAAGCCCACCCTCCCGCGACTGACCGCTAAAAAACAAAAGATAGCGGTGGTGGGAGCAGGGCCAGCGGGTATTGCCACCGCTTATTTTCTGGTGCAGTTAGGGTATTCCTGCGATGTCTTTGAGGCCATGCCGGAACCGGGTGGAATCCTACGCTGGGGAATTCCCCTTTACCGTCTTCCCCTCCCCACCCTTAGAAATGAGATCGCCCAGATCGAATCCCAGGGTGTTTACATTCGCACAGGACAACAGATTGACAAAAAATTCCTACAGGATGCCAGGAACCACTACAATGCCGTCTTCATTGGCTGCGGGCATCCCCGTACTGTAGAGATGGGTATTCCTGGCGAGGGAATAAGTGCTGTAGAAAATGGACTGGAATTCCTGAAGCGAATTCGACGCGGCGAATCGATTTCGCCAAGTGGTCTTTCGGCCGTCATCGGTGGCGGAAATACGGCAATCGACGTGGCGCGTAGTATCGTCCGCCTTGGTGGGAAGGCCTTGATTTTATACCGGCGTAGGCGTTGTGACATGCCTGCTTTTGAGGAAAAAGTTCAGATGGCCCTCGAAGAGGGCGTGGAGCTCAGAGAGCTTGTTGCACCGGTAAAGATTACAGAGGAAGACGGGCATTGTATTCTGACATTGCAGGAGATGAAAATCTCCGGCGAAGACAGCGGTGGAAGGGCCCATGTCCTTCCTGATGAAAGAAAAACCCGTGAATTTCGTGTCCAGCATGTTTTCAAGGCAACCGGTGCGGAGCCTGCCGGAAACTGGCTTAATCCCGCCGAAAAACCCGGAACATCCCTGGCGCTGACGAATGCCCTTCTGGTCTATCCTGATAAGGGGCCTGCCTTGGTTTTCGGAGGGGATCTGACAAACGAGACAAAGAGCGTTGTGCATGCAGTTGCTTCCGGAAAACAGGCAGCGATGGCACTTGATGTCCTCTTTCAGGACGGTATCGAGGCGATCGTGCCGAAAATTCAAGCATGCCTGGTGGGAGAGGGACCATCACTCTCCATGGAAGTGTACATGGGAGGAGATCGCCGCTCAAGAAATTCTCATATTGTCAACTACGAGGAGATCAATACTGATCATTTCCAGTTCCAGCCGAGGATTACGCAGCCTCGCCTTTTAAGAGAGGAGCGTCTCAGATCCTTTGAAGAAATCGACCTTAAAATTTCAACTAATCTGGCAATCCGTGAGGCCGATCGCTGCTTCAACTGTGGAATCTGCAACCAGTGCGATAACTGCTATATGTTCTGTCCGGATATCGCGGTGATCCGGGAAAAGGACCGCCAGGATAGACGCATTAACTATGACTACTGCAAGGGGTGCGGGCTCTGCGTTGTGGAGTGCCCTCGCAACGCCATGACCCTGAAGGAGGAGGAGCTATGAAACGGGTCATTGAAGGAAGCCACTCCGTTGCCGAAGCAGTCCGCCTGGCTAGGGTTCAGGTGATTTCCGCATATCCCATTACACCCCAGACCCATATTGTGGAAATTCTCTCCGAATACTGCGCCAACGGAACCATGAATGCACGATTCCTTCGCGTTGAAAGCGAACATTCCGCACTGGCCGCTCTGATCGGAGCACAGAGCTGCGGAGTGCGGACATTCACCGCTACCGCATCACAGGGCCTTGCCCTGATGCATGAACTCCTGCACTGGACCTCCGGTGCACGGCTTCCGATCGTAATGGCCGAAGTAAACCGTGCACTTGCACCTGGATGGAACATCTGGACTGATCAGACCGACAGTCTAGCCCAGCGGGATACTGGATGGATACAGATGTATTGCGAAGATGGTCAAGAGGTTTTAGATTCAATGCTCCAGGCGTATCGTCTCGCGGAGCGTGTATACCTACCCGTGATGGTGGTGCTCGATGCCTTCTACCTCTCCCACACCTATGAGTCTGTTGACGTACCCACCGAGGCAGAGGTGGACCGTTTTCTTCCCCAGTACCAGCCGCGGTTTCAGGTAGATACAAAAAACCCCTGCGCCTTCGGCCAGTTTGTACCGCCCGGCGCCTATATGAAAATGCGCTATGACATCGCCGGGGCCATGGAGGAGTCTCTCGTTTGTCTTGACAAGATTCAGGAAGAATTTTACGGAATCTTCCAACGCCGTTACGGTCCCGTGGAGGCTATTTACTGCGACGATGCGGAAATCATCTTAGTAACCTCCGGCACGGTTACCAGTACATGCCGTCTTGTGCTTCAGAGTCTGCGGGCTAAAGGAGAGAAGGTCGGTATCCTTAAGATGAAGTTGTTCCGCCCCTTCCCGGTTGCGATGGTTCGTGAAGCCGTTTCACATGCAAAAAAAATAGCCGTCATCGACCGGAACTTTTCTTTCGGGGCGAGCGGCATCTTTGCCCAGGAGGTGCGTGCCGCATTATGCAACTTTCCCGGACATCCCCCGGTGTTCGGCTACATAGCCGGGATCGGCGGTCTCGATGTTACGGTGGAGCTGTTGGAGGAGATCTACTGGAAGACCAAAAATACCGCATTCCCGGAAAGAGAAAGTATCTGGATGGGAATTTAGGCGCTGTCCCTGCGGATAGACTGTGTCGCAACGTCATTGCGAAGGAGTGAAACGACTGAAGCAATCGCATATGCCAATGAAAGTATAGAGATTGCAACGCTTACTTCGTTCGCTCGCAATGACAAATAGGGATTACAACACAGTCTCGGAAATGGGGAGCCAGGGGTAAAAGACTGGATGCCGCATCAAGTGCGGTATGACATAACATGATAAGAGGTAAACAATGCAATTAGACACACCCGATCAGGAATATATGTACTCGGGTCACGTAGGCTGTCCCGGATGCGGTGCAGCCATTGCCATGCGGTTCATGCTTAAGGCCTTAGGGGAAAAGACAATCGTGGTACTCCCTGCGTGTTGCTGGTCCATCATCGCCGGGGCCTATCCGCAGTCAACCCTGAAGGTTCCGGTTATTCATTCCGCCTTTGAGACCGGCGGGGCCGTTGCAAGCGGCGTCCGGGCCGCCCTCGATATGAAGGGAGATGTAGAAACCACCGTTGTTACCTGGGCGGGTGACGGGGGGACCTTCGACATCGGATTCCAGGCCTTAAGCGGCGCTGTAGAGCGGAATGAGGATTTTATCTATGTCTGCTATGACAACGAGGCATACATGAATACAGGTGTACAGCGCAGCTCGTCAACCCCATACGGCGCTTGGACCACGACCACACCCGGCCAGGAATGGAAGAAGATGCGGAAAAAGAACATCGTTGAGGTGCTCGTTGCCCACCGCATCCCTTATGCCGCCACCGCAAATATCGCTTTCCCTGAAGATCTCGTCCGGAAGGTTCAGAAAGCCAAGGGACTTAAGGGTTCCAGATTCATCCATATTTATGCAAGCTGCCCGACCGGCTGGCGCATCCCCTCGGAGATGTCCGTCAAGATTGCCCGTATGGCCGTACAGACGAATATCTTTCCGCTCTACGAAGTGGAGGAGGGATTTAAATATACCATCAATTACAAACCCAAAGAATACTTAGTGAGGGAGTATTTCAAACTCCAGGGGCGGTTCAGGCATCTTTCCGACAAAGACCTGGACCAGATTCAGGAAATGGTCAACGAGGACTGGGAACTCCTTCTTCGCAAAGCGGGAGAGCGTTTCTGACTTTGAGGATAAGCACTTATCAGATATCCTGAGATACAAAATCGGTCAGATCCTTTTCTCTCAGAATGGACCTTTTCCATATTTTAATAATGGGCAGCGTATAAGGCAGAAGCCTCATCGAGTAGTAGGATGGAAGGAGAGGCAGACCGATGAGGTCACCAAAAACAATAAGCATAAAGAGATTATTTATAGACCCTTTCTCTTTTTTCAGTACCAGGTCCATCTCATGAATCGTCATTCCGTAAAAGACTTCATTCAAGACCCTTCTAAGTTTATTCATTTTCTTGATGTAATAAGAAATCAAGCTGTCATCCAATGAAACTTCTCCTTACTGCATTTGAGATTCCCTTAGCATTGAATATTTAACAGAAAGGATCGAAAATATCAATATAGTTGTCTGTGCACCCAATGCACCTCCCATATTTTGTAGTCAAATAGTATTGACATGCAAGACTGCATCCCCTATGCTTTTCATACTTAAAAAAGGTTTCACTTAACTAATATAGGATTGCCGGGGAGAGCCAGTTATCCCCGGAGCGGAGCTTGAGGTCATAGACGGTGCTTATAAAAGACTTGTGACCAAATATCATCCCGACAATAAGAAAACGGGTAATGCGGACAAATTCAGGTTGATTCATGAGGCCCGCGAGATTCTGGCCGATCCCACCAGGAAAAAGGAATATGATGCAGTGTACCGCAACCGCTTCAAAGATAGAGATGAATACCAGATCGTCTCGGGAGGGATCAAAGGGGGAAAGGATCACGGCTCCAACGCAGCACCCGCTTTTCAAAAAATCCGGTTTGCAAGGTGCGCAATCTCAAAAAATATTCTGCAACGACAGCTCCTGTACGGGGATGATAAACGAAAACAGTTTCTGCACGGAATGCAAAAAAGCATACGTACAGGAATCTCAAAGACAAACCGAAGAACAGCATGAAGTGCTGATTATTGACGAAGATATATGATGGCAAGGAAATTTCATCAATCGAATAACCAATTGTGAAAACACTTTGTATATATAACCGGAAGGGGAGCTGACTTATGGCCACTATGGAATTGATGAAAGAAGGGACTGCTTATATCCTGACCCTGATAAATGGTGCCGATGCAAATACCATCACCGAAGATGTGGTCTGTGAATATAATGACGTTTTAGATGAACTTGAAGCCTCTGAAGAAAACGCCGCGTCCGATCTTGATTGGCACCTGGGCAGCAGCCGTATGGGCGGTTCGTTTCTATGAGGCGCATGGCTTTTGTCTGGTCTCTCCGGAAGAAAAGGATCGTTTATTGAAACGATACTGGTCAATACCAGAACGTCAGATCGAAACATCCGTGGTTCTCGTCGAACGGCGGTCGTTCGATATGAGGGGGGAAAACACTTGATACCCATAGTGTCTATAGTTGGTAGATCGAATACCGGGAAGACGACATTGATCGAAAAATTGATACCGGAGTTAAGGCGAAGGGGCTATCGGGTAGCTACGATCAAACACAACATCCACGGCTTTGACATAGACCACGAGGGCAAAGACAGCTGGCGGCATAAAGAGGCGGGTGCACGCCTCACGGTCATTGCATCGCCCCATCGGATCGCCGTTATTGAAGATGTAAGCAAAGACTATGAATTGTCGGAATTGAGGGATCGCTATATACGGGATGTCGACATCATCCTTTCCGAAGGTTTTAAAGGAAATCCCCATCCAAAAATTGAAGTAGTCCGATCGGGAATGAAGCACGACCCCCTCTGTTCCGCGGAAGATAATCTCATGGCCGTTGCGAGTGACCATCCCGTAGATAGAGGGGTCCCCTGCCTGGATATCGATGACGTCCATGTCATTGCCAATCTCATAGAAGATAGATTCTTGAGAGGAAGCCTGCGTAGTTAAAGCTCACCCCAGGCAGAGGATATAATGAGATGTTGCGTGCCTTAGTTTACTAGAGAGCCCATTATTGATACCTCCTGCTCTGTCAGGGGATCGTTGCCTGGGGTGTGGCAAAGGCATAGGCTGCAAGGAGGCCGTCATGACTGAGGCTGATATCAATCGCTGCCGGCTCGCCATTTATGCAGACAAATGGCGGTCCCAGACCATAAGAACTGTTCACCCGCCTGATTTCAATATCTTCCGTACATTCATCAAAATATGTTGAGAGACGCAGCTTAAGGGCTTTACGCACAAAAGCTGATTCGTAATCAGGCGAGGCTTGTGAATTGGGGCTGATGCGGTCTACATGCCAAACGAGTGCATCCATCTCATCCAGTGTTGACGTAGTTCCGATACAATGGACATAGTCAGAAGTTATGAAAACCTTGATCTGAATTCTGCCATATGGCGTATCGACGAATCCTGTAAGGGCATTGCTTCCAGAAGAAAGTCCAACTGATCCTTCCGCGCAATCCAGACTGACTTTATATAACCGGGGGACGGAAGTGGCAGAAGGGTCATGCTTTTTGACAAGCTTGTATGCCGCCTCCTTGCCGGCCCAGAGCGCCCACAAGACGGCGTCCTGGTTTTCAGCACGGGATATTAATTCTTGTTCATGGAGTGTGAAGACGCGGTTAATGAATCGCGTATCCCGACTCTTCCCCATATTTTGCAGATCGGTCAGATCCACAATATCGTTGCCTATGAGAATCAAAATAACCTTTCTCCATTTGTGCCATGTGTTTGATAATCTGCTCCGCATAGTGGCGCTGAGCCCTGAGTCCGTTTTCCTTTGTCAGTTCCGGCTGGAAGACTTCCACATTCACCGTAAAACGCTCGCCAAATCTGGGAATAAAGCCGTAAGCATGCTGGCTATCACCACGCTGATAGATACACATTACCTTGCAGTTTTCAAAATCTTTGATGAACCGGCCCACGCCGTAGGAAAAACTCTCGGTATTTACTCGGCCGGTCCGGGAGCGCCCTCCTTCCGGAAAAATCAGTAAAGGCTGTTTCCATTCCAGAAGGGATGTGCATTTATTAAGGGTTTTTTTCATCCCTTCACGATTGCCGCCCCGATTGATGGGGATGCACTTGGCCAGGTAGCACAGAACTGCCGTGAAGATATTCCGCTGGAAATTGTTTCTTTCCGGCAAATTCCACGGCAGCTCACGATAATGCAGTAAATGACGGGTGAAAGAAAAGGTCGCATATATAATGATCATGGAATCTATCATGGTGAGGTGATTCGCGCAGATGATCCACGGCCCTTCGTTGTTCCTGAAATGACGGGAGCACTCCTGTCTGATCTTCATTATATTCCTCACCCGGTAGCCCATGAGCCACAAGACCGCAAAATAAAATGGGGCAACGGCAAAAATAGCAATCCGACCGAGGATGTATTGAATCAGCAGAGGGCCCTGGAGCATCAACTTCTTCTTCATAACTGACCTTATCCTAATTTGGCTTTGATGATAGCCACGGCATCTCCGACTGTCCCGATCTTATCGGCCTCGTCATCTTCGACGGTGATGCCGAATGTGTCTTCACACTTTATAATGACATCTACCAGCCTGGCGGAATTAACCTTCAGGTCATTCAGAATGTGGGTATCCTTTGTTGCCTTGTCTAACAGGCTCGGGTCCTTTGTGTAGGCCCTGAGGATATCGATCATTTTGCTAAAGATTGTCTGTTCATCCATTTCTTAATAGCTCCTTTGATTATTATTCCATCTCTTAAAGATTATACAGCTGTTTACATCGCCGAAGCCAAAACCGGCTTTGGCGATAATATTTAATTCAGGATAGTCCATGCACTTGTGCGGCACCTTATCTTCAAATTCAGCAATATCGGGGTGTATATCCTCGCAATTGACGGAGGGATGGAGGAACCCCTTGTATAATTGCAGTACGACGGCAACGCTCTCTATGGCGCCCGCTGCGCCTAAACAGTGCCCCACCATAGATTTGGTGGAATTGATGTAGGGAAAATTCGCGGGGCCGCGCTCGAGGGCTGCCGACCAGTTCTTCACTTCATAAGGGTCGGCAAAGGTTGCCGTTAAGTGGCCGTTAATCGCGTCTATATCACCCGGCACAATACAAGCGTCAGATATGGCGGCCCTGATGCATCGTTTGACGCCCTCGGGATTCGGTGCGGTTATGGAGCCGCCCATGCGATGCCCTCCGCAATTGACAGCGCCTCCGAGAACTTCAGCATAAATCCTCGCCCCACGTTTCAGGGCGGATTCCAGGTCTTCAAGGACTAGAACTCCGGCGCCCGAGCCGGGGACAAAACCGCATGCCGTGGCGCTCATGGGCCGTGAAGCAGCTTCCGGGTGATCATTAAATTTCCTGCAGATGACGCGCATGGCCTCGAATCCGGCCCAGATATAGGGGGATGGGCCTTCGGAACCACCGGCTAAAATCCTTTTCGCAAGACCGTTGCGTATTCTCCACATCCCTTCAACAATCGCTTCATTCCCGGTGCTGCAGGCAGATGAATTTGAAGTCACTTGATTTCCCAGGGCCAGCAGGCCGGCGATACTTGCGCTTGGTCCGCTATTCATGACCTGCTCTACTATCCGGCTTCCCATGCGGCGCACTTTCCCTTGGGAGACCATTGGCACGAGAATGTTTGTAATTGTATCCATGCCGCCGATTCCGGAGCCGACAATCACACCTGTATCCCAGTCCACAGTCTCATCGTGAATGTCAGGCATGTTGAAACCTGCGTCGGTCCATGCGTCTACGGCAGAAACAGCGGCGTATCCGATGTTTTCGTTCAGCGACATCAGTGTATCTTCATTAAAATAACCCTTGCGGATATTGTCAAAGTCCTGAGGGGCAGCGCCTATCTGGCAGGAAAAGTTCAATTCCTTAAGTTCAGGAAAGAACCGGATACCGGAGCGGCCTTTCCGCAGGGCCTCTTCAAAATTAACCAAACCATGAGCATTGGGGGCTGTTATCCCCATCCCGGTTATGACAACTCTTCTTTTCAACTAAAGTAAACCTCCATAGAAAACATTAAGTGCTAAATCAGGGAAGGTACTCCCCTCCCGGCAAGTATACCGAAACTCACCGTCTCGCCATTTTCTCTTTCCATGGAAACTTTCATTTTCAGATTTCCCATGCGAAAATAGACCTTGTGACCTTTAACGATCACCCGCTCACCGGGATGCACGACCCCCGTAAACTCCACCCCCTCGGCAAGGGTAAATAGTGTAGTCAACTTTTTTGCATCCTCCATGGTTGTATGCATCTGCCTCATGTGAAGATAAAGGCCGAAGGCAACAACCCCCGTCTGTGCCATGGCTTCAATGAGAATGACACCCGGAGTGATCGGTTGGCCGGGGAAGTGTCCCTTATAAAAATACTCATCCTCACGAAACCGGTAAGTGCCTACAATGTGCTCATCATCCAGCTCCAATATATCGTCGATAAAGCGAAAGGGATGCTCCTGGGGAACACTATTTAGAATCCGCGTCATCGTTTCCCGATCAGCCGCCATAAAGCCCCCCATTCACATGGATGACACTTCCCGATATATAGGATCCCCTTGTTGCGAGAAAGGCCACCACCTCAGCCACCTCCTCGGGGCGTCCTATGCGGCCCAGGGCAATAATCTCGAGGATCCTCTTTTGCACCTCTTCGGGGAGATTTTGTGTCATCTCTGTCTCAATGAATCCCGGGGCAACGGAATTGACGAGGATATTCCTTCCCGTCAGTTCTTTCGATAGGGACTTCGTAAAAGCATCGAGGGCTGCCTTTTCCATGGTGTAGGGGATCTGGCCGGCATTGCCGGTATGTCCCACGACACTGGATATATTGATGATGCGGCCTCCTCTCTGACGAAGCATGAAGAGGCGGATAATTCGTTTGGTCAGGTACCATATTCCGCGCATCAAGGCACGCTGGGCATCGAATTGCTCAATTTTCATGCTGACGATATCGGCATTGAGAGATAGTCCGGCATTATTGACGAGGACATCTACATGTCCCGCTTTCTCTTTAACCTTGTTGACCAGGGCTTCCACCTGATCGATATCTGTCAGATCAGCCTGGAGAAGAAAACCGTCGCCAATCTCAGAAAGAACAGATATTGCCTGTTCCTCACTGCTCCGGTAGTGAATACCCACCAGAAATCCTTCCCCGGACAGTGCCCGGCAACAAGCCGCGCCTATTCCTCTTCCACCGCCCGTTACAATGGCAACAGGTTTCTCGCTCATTAGCCACTCCTCATGATGCCGCCGATCGAGTTTACGGATCGTTTCGGATAGTCGGGATAAATGATCCCTTTGAAAACACCAGTACGGGCATCTTTGATGTGGGCAATCAGTTCATTGTCAACAAAAACTTTACCGTCTCCGATTGCAATGCTTGCCCCTGAGTCCTTCAATTGGGCGAAGCGTCTCACTTCAATATCGTAGCGGACGCATTTGTTGTAGGGGCGAATCTGACCGCTAAAAGTAATCTCGCTGCAACCCAGGGCCCTGCCGGCGCCTAAGGCGCCGCGCCAGACACAGTAAAACCCCAGAAGTTGCCATACTGCATCTACACAGAGGCAACCCGGCTGAACCGGGTCTCCAGGCATGTGGCACTGAAAATACCAGGCATCCAGTTTGATGTCCTGTTCGGCTACGATCGAACCCTGTCTGCCGACAGTAGTAAACGAGAGTACCCGATCTACCATGAGAAAGGGAGGCGCCGGTAAACGGGCCTCAAAATTTGCAGGCGGGTCATCTACCAGGGTCCCGTAAGAAAAAGCGATGAGTTCCTCCAGCCCGAAGCTCTGACATTCTCTGAATTCAGCATACTTCATGATTATTCCTTTACCTGTAAGATCATATGAACCCAGGACAATCCCGCCCCGACAATGGCAATGGCCACATGATCGCCCGGCCGAAGATCATTCCAGCGTTGGCTCAAAACGGCCGGCGCTCCGGAACAGCCGGTGTTGCCAAAAAATTCCACATTGTGCCAATGATTATTTTCCGTAATTTGACTACGTTCGCAGACAGTTTGCAGCATACCCCGATTGGCCTGATGACCGATAAAGATAAAGCGACTGCCATTCAGGGAGTAGGACTTTTGCAGCATGCGGATGGACTCCGTTGTCTTTCGGATGGCAAAGCCCTGCACGGCGTTCCCGTCCTGCTGGAAGTAACCCATGCGGGGTATCCCCACCTTGTCCCAGTCTGATGGTTTCGTTCCATAGGCGCATGACGTGAAGAATGCGCACGATGGCACGGTGGCAGAGACAATGGCTGCGGAACTGCCGTCACCGAAAAGTACTGCAGACTTTCGATCGGCGTAGTCCACGCAGCGCGTGAGGTTTTCGGGATTGACCAGGAGGACAAAGGGCGGTAGAGCCTCGGGCCTCATGAGGCTGACAAAATGCACCTGCATACCAAAAGTTGTGCAGGCGGAATTCATATCGAAGCAGGGTACATCGATTCCCAGTTCTGCCGCTACGGTCGAGGCTTCTGCAGGTGATACATTATCCGCGGCGGAGCTGCCGGAGATGACAAGCCCGATGTCTTCCTTTTTGATTCCGGAACGGTCCAGAGCCATCCGTGCGGCAGAGGCGCCCGTCTGCGCGTTATTGTATAGACCTGCCGTGAAAGCTTCCCTCGGGTCCCTATTTTTCGTCTCCTTTATATAGTCCAAAGGGAGCACAGTGCGGCGTGTATGAATGCCGACCCTCTCCATAATCCATGTCTCATTTGTCCCGATATCCATCTCTTCCAAAAATCTATTGGTGATAACATTCTCCGGGTGAAAATGGCCCATACCGTGAAGATAGAGTGCGCTCATATAAGCTCCCTTCCGATAATCATGTTCTGGACCTCCCGCACACCTTCGTAAATGTCGATGATGTGTGCATCCCTTGCCAGCTTCGAGATTTCATATTCTGACATGAAACCATATCCGCCGTGAAGATGAAGGCCTTCGTTGGCGCAGAACAAAGCCGCCTCCGCGGCTGCATTCTTCGCGAGGGAGGCATACATGCCCCTGTCGTCTGCTTTTTCCTGAACCTTGAAAGCCGCTTTCATCAGCGCCATATCCGCAAGTTCCACCTTTTTCCACATTTGCACCAATGTCTCTCTTGCAACCGGCAAATCACAAATTCTTTGCCCGAATTGCTTGCGCTCCCTTGTGTATTCCAAAGTGACATCCAATGCCCGTCTGGCGAGACCCACACCAATTGCCGCAACCATGGGACGCGCATAGTCAAGAACGTCGATGACATACTTGAAACCCTGCCTCCGATCACCGATTATCTGATTGTCATTGATGACTACGTCCTCAAAGGTGACAGCGGCCGTGTTTGATAAACGCTGTCCCAGCTTGTCTTCCGGTTTGCCGATGATGATCTTTCCTCCTGTGGGCAGAGTTATCTCTTTGCCAAGGGCGAGATGCGGATCTGAATTGGAGGGAAGTACCGGCAGGGCGGGAACTATTAAGCAGGCCATGAAGTTCCCCGTCGGCTTCCCGACTTTACAAAAAACGGTAAACTGTGAGGCATAGGACGCATTGGTGATGAAACACTTGCTGCCATTGAGGACATACGTCCCATCGGGGCTCTTTTTGATATACGTCGTCATGGCAGAGTTGTCGGAACCGGCGCCTGGTTCCGTCAGGCAGAAAGAAGCCATTATGGGATTCTCGACAAAGGGGCATAAGAAAAGAGTCTTCTGTTCGTCCGTACCATGCTGGGCAATAACTATATTTGCCAGGTCATTGCACATCGCCGACGTTGAAATACCCGTATCCCCATAGGATAGTTCTTTGATGATCAGAGCTGTAGAAACGGGATCAACCTCAAATCCCTTAACCGATTCAGGGATGCTCAGATTCAAAATACCGAGGTTCCAGGCCTTCTGGATAATTTGCCAGGGGAAAGTGTGATTCTTTTCTAATTCCATAACCTCTGGTATGATCCCATACCTGACAAATCTTCTAACCGTATCCACATACATCTGCTGACTACTTGTGAGATTGAAATCCATTTCTGAAATCCTTCGTGCAAATTTTTGCCATAAACTTCTAAGCACATAGCATTATCTGTGCCACCAGGGTGATTGATGCACTTCTATGCACTATAATTGTTCATAATTATTGACTAATTTATGATTCAGTTAACTTTTCTGAATGGCTTTTAGAAGGGGATATTACAGGCTTATAACGCGTAGTTGTCTTTGCAGTGCGAATCGGGCTACGCATCATATGATAGTGCAAAAGTGGGAGCCATTTTTACTGATCAAACTGTTCGGGAGAGGTCTTCATGAAGTGAAAGATTTATCTTGACAAGGTAAAAATATATGGAGTATCTTCCCAGAATAAAGGAACGGGTTGATTTACCAACGTCAGAAACTTTTTTACAAAGGAGGTAAGAATCGATGAGGAAACTGTTTGCAATCATTTTATCAATTCTTTTCGTTGTGGCGGTAACGTTTACATTAGTAGGTTGCCCATCAGCACCAGAGAAGAAACCGCCTGAGCCTGCCAAGAAAGAAGCGGCAGCACCTGGAGCACCTGGAGCACCTGGGGCACCTGGAGCACCTGGGGCACCTGGGGCACCTGGAGCACCTGGAGCACCTGGGGCACCAGCACCGGCAGCGCCAGCACCGGCAGCGCCAGCACCGGCAGCGCCAGCACCGGCAGCGCCAGCGCACAAGTAAGATTGGTAATATCTTGAAGGAAAAAGGCGGCCGAGCATGTTATAAGCATGCTCGGCCTGTTTTTTCTCCCTGGGTTTAGGCATCTCTTTCTTGTCTCTCTTGACATCCTCATTTTTTATCTATATCTTCATTCCTATATCATTATTTAAGAAGACAATTCTTTATGGAAACCTTTACATTAGCAACGGTCAGTCTGATAATTTCCCTTACCCTAATTATAAATAAAAAAAAAGTTCCTACCCATCTGTCTTTTGCTTCCCTTTGTCTCGCGATTTTTTTCCATAAGAGCGGCGCCTTTTTCTGTGGAATCTTCACCGGTCATATTTGGAAAATTATAGAATACGCGGGATTGATAGCCATTCCTCCCTGTTCGGTAAGATTCATGCGCGCTCTCCTTCGTGAACAGACCTTCTTGACAAAAAGAGATGTTATATCGGCCACAATTTTCAGTTTTGTCCTTGCCATGACCGTTTTCTCCCCCCTTTACAGCTGGCCCTACCTGAAAACTTTCCTCTTAATATATACCGGCGCTGCACTTTCTGTCTGTTATATTGCCCTTATCACTTATATTAGAAATAGGCCTGTGGGTGTTGAAAGAACCCGGATGGTATATCTGGCTGTTGCTTGCGGGGCGACCGCAGTCCTCAGCGCGTTTGATATATTCTATTATTATGGATACTCCTTTCCGCCAGTCTCCAACCTCTTTATAGCAATCCTGCTTTATTTTGTTCTGATTCTTATAACACACCCCCGTCTGCCGGAGTTACATGAACTCATGGGAAGGGCCCTCGTGCTCTCTATCATCACTCTTTTTGCGACTATTACATTTACCCTCATCGTTGGATTGTTCGGAAAAGGGGAAACTCCTCCCTTCACCCATATATTGTTGGCTTCTCTAATAATTGTTATCGCCATCGAACCTTTCAAACTCGTCTTAAAAATGATGTTCAGCTATATATACCCGGAAGGCAAGGATGTATTCACATCCCTTTATGCCTTCGATGAAATGCTGGAGAAAGAGAAGTCTCTCCTCCTCGAGGAAATGGCGCCCGTTTTGGCTCATGAAATACGAAATCCTCTGGGTTCCATCAAAGGCGCCGCCCAGTACCTTAGATCGGAATTGAGCGCCGGTGATCATCAGAGGCTATTAGACGTTATAATAGAAGAAGTAGACCGGTTAAACAGCGTTGTATCTCAGTTTCTCAATTATGCCAAACCGTATACCCTTAAATTGAAGATGCAGGATGTTAATCAGGTTATTGAGAAGGCCATATCAGTCATCAAAGCGAGCCCGCGTTCAGATAATATCGTCATTGAAAAAGAGCTGCGTCCTGATTTACCCCTCATCGAAGTGGATGCGGAACAACTGGTTCAGGTAATTCTGAATATAGCATTTAACGCCATAGAGGCAATGCAGGAGGGCGGGACCCTGATTTTCAGGACGTCTAAGATCAGCAGCGGTGACGGTGAGGCGGTAGGCATTTCCATCAGGGATACGGGAAAAGGAATCAAAAAAGAGGAAATGAAAAATATTTTCAAACCATTTTTCACAACCAAAGAGCGAGGAGTCGGTCTTGGCCTTGCCATCAGCCAGAAGATCATCAAGAATCATGGCGGCCATATCAAGGTTAAATCTATTCCTCTCCAGGGGAGCATATTTTATATCAGGCTGGGTGTCACTCCCTGAGAATGGTGAGCTAAAGACGGTCAGGAATTCTAAGGCATACTATGACAGAAAAGATATTGGTCGTTGATGATGAGCTCAATATGCGGCTGGTCTTGAAGGCCCTGCTGAATAAGGAAGGCTATGACGTGGCCACCGCATCGGATGGAGTTGAGGCCTTGAAGGTCCTCAAGAGCGGTGGCGTGGGAGTCGTCGTGACTGATCTGAAGATGCCGAAGCTCGATGGCGTGGGTCTTTTGGAGCGGGTGATTCGTGATTATCCATCCACGCCGGTTATTATTATCACCGCTCACGGGACTATTGCCACAGCAGTAGACGCATTGAAGAAGGGCGCTTTTGATTATATCACCAAACCATTTGAACGGGATGAATTGAAGAATATAATCCATAAGGCCATCAGGACCCGAAGGCTCAATGAGGAAGAACTCCTCGTAAGCCCCGATGATATAGACCGGCAAGGGATAATCGGTTCCAGTGAACCCATGGTCAAAATTTACGATACTATTAAAAGAGTAGCGACGACGACGACGACCGTGCTCATATCGGGGGAAACAGGCACCGGCAAAGATCTCATAGCATATGCGATTCACAGAAACAGCCCGCGCAGGGATAATCCATTCGTTAAGATTAACTGTGCTGCCATTGCAGAAAATCTTATAGAAAGTGAACTGTTCGGGTATGAAAAGGGGGCTTTCACGGGAGCAGTGTCCACGAAGCCCGGGAGGTTTGAACTTGCGGATAAGGGGACCCTTTTTCTCGACGAAGTAGGAGAAATTCCCAGGGACATGCAGGTGAAGCTCCTCCGGGTTATCCAGGATCACGAATTCGAGCGGGTCGGCGGGCTGCGCACGATTAGAGTGGATGTAAGATTGATTGCGGCAACGAACAGAAATCTTCTCCAGGACGTAAAAGATGGCAGGTTCAGGGAAGATATTTACTACAGGCTCAATGTTTTTCCCACACACCTCCCTCCCCTGCGGGAAAGAAGAGAGGATATTCTTCCCCTTACCGATTACTTTATCGAGAAATTTAACGGCAAGTTAGACAGAGAGGTTAAGCATATCGATTCGCGTGTTAAGGATGTTCTTGTCAGTTATGATTGGCCCGGCAATATCAGAGAGCTGGAAAATTTCATAGAACGTATTGTCCTAATGGCTGGCGGAGACACGATAACTTTCGAAGATATTCCACCGGAATGGAAATCAGCAGCCGAGGCGATCTCCCTTTCCCAGAAGGCAGGTCAGAAAAGGCCTTTCAAAGATTTCGTGAAGAGCCATATGGAAGAGGTGGAAAAGCAGTCCATAATACAGTGCTTGGAGGAGGTGGGCGGCAATGTTACGAAAGCGGCTCAGCGTCTCGGTCTCAGCAGGAAAGGTCTGCAATTAAAGATGATAAAATATAATCTTCGCAAGTAAAGAGGCAGGAACGGCAAGCGGGAAGACCTATCACCCAAAAATTTTGCAGAGGGAGATATGAAAACACTGATCTTTACAAAGAAGGATATCGAAAAGGTGTTAACGCCGTTAGTGGCCAACAATACCGTTGAAAAGGTATTCAAGGCGTATGGACTGGGAGAGGCTGATATGCCTGCAAAGAGTTATCTCTACTTCAAAAAAGGGGATCTCAGATCCATGCCGGCTTATATTCACGGTCAGGGCTTGAACATTGCCGGCATCAAGAGCGTGACCGTGCACCCCGAAAATGCGATCTACAGCCTTCCCACGGTTATAGCGGTTATCATCGCAAAGCCTCTGAAATAGTGATTAGCTGAATCGACCCTGAGCGAGTGAAACGAGTCAAGAGGCCTTGGGCTTAGTCTCCTGTCCTTTCCAGATGGCTGGCCCTCATACCGATGAGTCGCACTCTCTTCTTGAGGTTGACCCTCTTGAGGGAGGCGAACGCCGCTTTCCTTATCTCCTCTTCTCTGTCCGTCGACTGCGGGATGGTTGTGGCCCGCGTGACCGTTTCGAAATCGCTGAACCGGACCTTTACGGTGACGGTCCTCGCTTTGAAGCTGCTGTCTTTCATGTCTGTGACAACTTCCCTCGTCAGGTCCGCCAGTGTCTTGGCTATGAACTGCCAGTTTGCTATGTCCTTCTGGAATGTCGTTTCCCTGCTTATGGATTTGGGTTCCCAGTCGGTGATCAGGGGGCTGTCGTCAATCCCCCGGGAGGCGTGATAGAGATAATTCCCATAAGATGAACCGAACCTGTCGACCAGTGTTTCCAGGCATAGAGAGGCGAGCTCTCCTACAGTTTCAATGCCCATGTCCTTCAGGTATTTCTCTGTCTTTGGCCCGATCCCCCAGAGTTTCCTCACGGGCAGAGGCTTGAGGATGCGTTCAACATCCTCTGGCACGATTACGGTGAGGCCGTCCGGTTTATCCATGTCCGAGGCGATCTTGGCAAGAAGCTTGTTGGGGGCGATGCCGATGGAGCACGTCAATCCCGTCTCATCTTTTATTTTTTTCTTAATTCGTTGCGAGATATCTTCCGAAGGTTTATCGATCGCCGATATGTCGAGGAACGCCTCATCGATGCCGACATCTTCAATGGCAGGCGTGAAACCCCTGAGGATGTTCTTCACCTTCTGTGATTCCCTTGAATATGCTTCGTAATCGACAGGAAGAAAAACGGCTTGGGGACAGAGGCTGTAAGCCGTCTTTAAAGGCATGGCAGAGTGTATACCGAACTTTCTTGCTTCGTAAGAAGCGGTGGCTACGACCCCCCTTTTGGTGGGGTCCCCGCTGCCCCCTATTACCACAGGCGTGCCAATTAACGCGGGCTGCCTTTTCTGCTCCACTGCTGCAAAAAAGGCGTCCATGTCGATGTGCAGGATTAGTCTCAAGGCTAATGGCTCGGATTATTGCCCAAAACCGGCTCCAGCGGCGAATACCCGGTTGTACAGAGATGCGAAGCCGTCCTTGCCGGTTGCGAGCATCAGTGCAAGCGGCATCGATTTTTTACCCAGCTTTACCATCTCTTCCGCCGTCTTTCTTATGTCCCATTGGGCGTGCGTATCTGCCCGTAGGCGGGCGATGTGGTATAGCTCCCTCGCATTAATTTTCATGGAGACGCGCCTGCGATGGGCGTTGGTGAGGATATAGCCGGCAGCAAGCGGGGAGAGCCCTTTAATCCGGTCATATATGTCTTCGCTTCGGGTGACGATTTCCATGAAAGCGTCATACATGCCGATTTCTGATACGGCGGGTGGAACTGTTGCGCCAAGGGCGGGATCATAATCCTGACAGGTTATGGTTGCCATGCGGTGACGCTTGATCTGGGCAAAGCAGCTTGCGCTGATGAGCAGCTCAAAATGGAGTTCCGCATTTTCGAATTCACGCAGGACCGAATCGTAGGACTTGATGTGCTTTAAAGCTGTTCTTATGAGAGACTCTTTTTCGCGTGTATCCATGGAGGAGACCATTTGCAGGCACCGGGACATCGGTAAATCCGACGATGAGTGGATCAGCGATGCCATGATTCTGTCGTCTCCATCGGGCGTGGCATACACAAGGGAAACGTATTGTCCGTTTAAGTCCGCCGGCGTTGGAGCGGTTTTGTGTTCGCTTTGCCGTATCAGAGCGGACACTGCGTCCCTTAGCTTCCGCCTCGTTAGACGGTCGTGGTCCGTGGCCTCTGTGTAGCGGATCAGAGAGGGGGCGGTATCTCTCGTTGCCTCATAGAGCTTCTTACTATACTCCTTTGCCTCGGCGAGGGGATGGGCGGCAAGGCGGCGGAGCATGAGTTCGAGATTCCTCGCATTGATGGTCATTCCCAGCTGCGTCTCCGTGGCAAGGGAAATGGCGTAGCGGGCGTCTTCCTTGGCCCAGCCTTCCAGCATTGAGCGACTTGCAGGGTCCGCTGCGAGGTCCTTGTGCTTTTCAAAGATGTGGGGCTTCAATTTCTCAAAGAGTTCGTGATACAACCTGTTCTGCTTACGGATGATATCCACAAAGGGCCCTTCCATGCGGGTCTCGCGGATTTCTTCGGGGATGACGAAATCGTCTTTCAGCCTCACGTAGCGCTGCGATTTTTCCGTATAAGAACAGAGGCGAAATTTTTCGATTTCCTCCACAAGGAGCCGGGAAACGCCGAGAACGTCGATGTTGAAGACGGCATGCTCGGCTACGGAGCTGTGTCCCATCTCGAAGACGATGTTCTGGTTGGACTGCCGCGCCTTTTCCACCTCCTGCCTGGCAGCGGCACGCAATTCGTCGACGGGTTTGGGACTGCGGCTGATCCGGGCGTAAGCGGCGGAGATCGTCTCCGGCGTGAGGTTCTTGGCTTCCGGGCGCAGTTCTTGAAAATCCCGGATTGTTTCGAAATCCAGATTGTAGCCGGCGAGGATAATTTTCATAAAATTGACATCCTTACAATTTAACGAGTTCAACATGGGACAGCGTCCGCCCCAGGAACCCTTCGCCGATTGTCTGGAAGTGATAGGGCACGTCGGTGACAAAGAACCGGTATTTCGGCTGCGTGCGCTTGTGATTCCCAAGATGCTTGCTGGCGAGCAGATTCGCCGTTATATCCGCCATAGCTTCAGCGGAGTCCACGAGACGAATATCCGGCCCCGCGATCTCCTGCAGAAGAGGCTTGATCAATGGATAGTGGGTACACCCCAGGACAAGGGTATCGACATGCTCCGCCAGAACCGGTCTTAAGTATTCCTGGGCAGTGAGCCGGGTGACAGGGTGATTCCACCATCCCTCTTCGACCAGAGGAACAAACAGGGGGCAGGCCTGGGAGAAAACGCGGATGTCCGGGTCATGCTGGTGAATGGCACGGGCATAGGCATTGCTGTTTATGGTTGCTGGTGTGCCAATGACACCGATACATTTGCTGTGCGTTTCGGATGCTGCTTTGCGGGCTCCTGCATCGATTACGTCCAGGACGGGAACAGGAGAAAGTCCTTTGACGGCCTGATGGGCAACCGCAGCCATGGTATTGCAGGCGACAATGAGTAGTTTCACATCTTCTTGCAGCAAAAAATTTGTGATCTCTGTGGCGTATTGCGTGATCGTTTCCGGTGATTTCACTCCGTATGGCACCCGCGCCGTATCACCGAAATAGATGATGTTTTCGAAGGGCAGGCGTTCCATGAGGGCGCGGACGACCGTTAGTCCCCCGATGCCGGAATCAAACACTCCGATGGGATGGCTGGACACTGAATGCATGAGAAATCCTTTTTACGCTGAAACGGTTTCCTATCTAACACAGCCTCTGGGAAAATAAAAGTCAAGAATTGTGTGCTCTAAAGAAGCTTTCTGTTGAAATTATCGAAGAAATAAGATATTTTTTTACAGACTATTTTGATTGGAAAATGAATTCTCTCTTATATCAGGAATGTCATGCGTACTTCAAAAGTCCAGCATATACTTTTTTTCACGATTATGATCTTTGTCTTTCTTCTGTTTCTCTATCTCCTCGCGCCTTTCTTTTTTCCCATATTCTGGGCGGCGGTCATTTCGAGTATTTTCAGTCCCCTCTACAAGCGTCTCAACAGGAAATTGCATAAGCCGAGTGTGTCTGCTGCCGTTATTTTTCTGGTGGTTGCCGTCATCATAATACTGCCGGGAAGCATCATCGGCAGTTTATTATTTGGAGAGTCCATGCGCATGTATGAATCCCTCGATGCGGATGGCGGCAATATCGAAAATATTGTAAGGGGTATTACAGGCGCAGTAAAAAATAACCCCTACGTGGCCCGATTGCATATCGATGAACAATTCTGGACCGAAAAGTTTTCTGAAATCGCCAGAGCCATTTCCAACTATATCTTTATCAACCTGAAGGTCCTCACGCAGAACACCTTTGTTTTTATCGTTCAATTCTCTGTCATGCTCTATACATTGTTTTACTTTATTCGCGACGGCGATAAGTTTTTAGGGAAGGCTGTTCGGGTTTTCTCCCTGCGGCAGGGGAGAGAAAAAGTCCTCTATGAACGCTTTGTGGCGACGGCGAAGTCCACTTTGAAGGTGACACTTATTATCGGTGGCATTCAGGGAACACTGGGAGGGCTTCTTTTCTGGCTCACCGGCATTGAAGGACCACTGATGTGGGGTGTCGTGATGATATTTACTGCCATCGTACCGGTTATCGGCTGCTCCATCATCTGGCTGCCCGCCGGCGTGATAATGATGATCACGGGGCATTTTTGGAAAGGTATGATCATTCTCGCTTTCGGAGTTCTTGTGATCAGCATGGTGGACCATTTTCTTCGACCCATACTCATCGGCAGAGATGTGCAGATGCATCCTCTATTGGTTTTCTTATCAACTCTGGGGGGGTTATCGTTGTTCGGATTTTCCGGCTTCATTATCGGCCCCATCATCGGCTCCCTGCTCCTGGCGATCTGGGCGATGTACGAAGAATTCTACCGGGGTACATTGTCAAGCGATTAGGGAGAAATTTCTTTGGGACCCATCGACCGTATCCTAAACACCATCCCGGCAAAGTTACCAGATGATGTGCGTGGCGACATGGATAGCGGCGGAGATCAAAGCTGCCATGGGAATCGTCAATATCCAGGCCCAGACGATGTTTCCGGCCACCCCCCAGCGAACGGCGGTAAGCCTTCTTGTGGAGCCCACCCCCACGATGGCGCCCGTGATAGTATGAGTCGTGCTCACTGGAATGCCAGCGATGGATGCCCCGATAATGGAGATAGCTGCCGCTGTCTCCGCGCAAAACCCCCCTATGGGCTGGAGTTTTGTGATCTTAGTTCCCATCGTCTTGACGATGCGCCATCCTCCGGACATGATCCCTAGAGCGATGACTGTGTAACATGTGATAATAACCCAGAGGGGAATATAAAAGGTTTCCCCGAGGAGACCGTGGCTGTAAAGAATTATGGCTATAATTCCCATGGTTTTCTGGGCGTCGTTCGTGCCGTGACCCATACTGTAGATTGCGCACGAGACAAGCTGCAATTTTCGAAACAGCTTATCTGCTTTTGCAACATTAGAATACCGGTTGATGTTCAGTACTAAAATCATCATGCCCAATCCCAGGATCAGACCAATGGCAGGGGAAAGCACGACAAAAACGGCTGTTTTTATAATACCGCTCCATACGAGGACGCTTGTTCCCCCGTCTACGAGGCCTGCACCGATGAGGCCGCCTATGAGGGCGTGAGACGAACTGCTGGGCAGTCCGAAATACCAGGTAATGATGTTCCAGATGATAGCACCGCTCAGGGCGGAAAGGATGAGCAGATTGTTTACGATAGCTGGATTAATAATGCCGGTACCAATAGTATTGGCTACCTGTACGCCGACAAAGAAGACGGCGGCAAATTCGAAGAATGCCGCCCACAGAACAGCATATTTAGGAGAAAGAACCCTGGTAGATACAACTGTCGAGATCGCGTTGGCAGAGTCATGGAAGCCGTTGAGAAAATCAAAGAACAGAGCTACAAGGATGAGAAAAATGACGAATCCAAAAGAATCAGGCATGTTTCAGGACGATACCCTCCACAATGTTTGAAACGTCCTCACACACATCAAGGGCCTCTTCGATACGCTCAAAGATTTCCTTCCATTTGATCAATTCGATAGCATCTTTTTCATGCTCAAAGAGATCGACCATGGCTGTTCTCAGGACAATATCGCCTTCGTTTTCGAGTGTATTGATCTCCACGCACGCATCGAGGATCATTTTGGAGTTTTTCATGTCACGCATGGCATGGACGACAAATTTCACCTTCCTGATGGCCTCGTTGAGAATCTTTGCCTGATCGATAATTACCTTGGTTGGCTTCTTTACCTTATAAAGGTTCATCCTGGCCGCCGAGGCTTCGATCATATCCAGGATGCTATCCATCTTGTTGACCAAGGCATAGATATCTTCACGGTCCAGGGGGGTGAGGAATGACTTGTGCATCTTTTCGTAGGTTCTGTGGGTGATGACATCCGCCTCATGTTCCAGCTCTTTGAGTTTGGTTATCGTTGGAAGGGGATATTCGTATTTTTCAACCATTTCCAGAAAGAGCTTGCCCCCTTCTTCAATTTTATTGATGAGTTCCTCAAAAAGATCGTAAAATTTCTCTTCTTTGGGAATAAGTCGCATCGGCCCTCCGTAACGATTTATACTGTGCGGTTGCGTGTTATCATGTGCGATCCCTTGACAAGAGGGATCTTAACGGTTTGCGATCTTTTAAGAGAAAATTATGAGCGAATGCTATCTACAGGATTAGCGTTAAAAAAGCAACTGTTTTTGGCCGTTAATATCAGGGCAGGTACCCCGGGAAAGTCTCTGGATGAATGGCCTTTGATAATAGTATCTTATCGTCTCCCAGTGCAAAAATATCAAAATGACGTGGCATCTCGAATTATCCGTTCCATTGCCTGGGCGAAACTTAAACCCGATCGCTCGAGAGCGGCATAAAATCCTCCATCCGGAGACAGGCAGGGATTTGTATTTACCTCCAGCACCCAGGGCCTGCCGGTATTGTCAATACGAAAATCGACTCTTGCGTATCCCCGCAGGCCAAACACCTGCCAGCACTGCAGAGCCAAGTCCTTCAATTGGAGAAGCAAAGGTGCGTCCTCCTTCGGAAAATCAAAACATCGTGGTGTATGATGATATTCAAAGGAGTCTTCAACCCATTTGGAGAGGTAGTCCACTACCCTGACCTTGCCCGGCGGAAAATCGTCAAAGTGAATCTCAGCCGGGGGAAGGACATGCGGCCCTGCATCTCCCGCGAGGAGGGAGAGATTTAATTCCCTTCCCTCAATAAACGCTTCCGCAAAACATGCCATGCCGAGTTGTTTCTGCCTGGATACCGTTGCCTCGCGGAGTTGGTTAATATCTTTTGCGTGGATGATGGAATCGCTATGGAGCCACGTGGAAGCGTGTTCCCAGACAGCCTTGATGATATATGTACCTTCGACAAGATGTCCGCCATAGTTCTCATGTGGCAAAAACAACAGGGGCGTGGCAATGCCCGCTGCATTCAATATCTGTTTGGCGAGAACTTTGTTAGACGTGAGAAATGTGGCTTCCGTCCTTGCGCCTGTGTAAGGGATTCTTAAAAAGTCCAAAATTGATGGGGCGACGTGGATCAGGCTGCCCTGTCCCGCCATTGTTTCTACAAGATTGAAAACGAATAAGGGCCGCAGATCCCGCAGCATGTCGATTATATGGGCGACATTCAGCGAGAAGGGCATGGTGGTGGGTTCGTATCCCAGTTCCGAAAGGGCAGATGACACGACAGCGGCCTGGACGAGGGCGTCCTTTTCATCCGCGCCCGCTTCCGCCGGCACATCGCTGTGCAGCACGACTGCTTTCATGGTCTGTGTATCAGCGTGGTGACTCATCGCCATTACGACAGGTGAGACAGGTATGGTAATACCGTGACAGGGCGGGTTCAGCCGTTGGGCAAACAGTATGCGTGTCCTGGATGCGTTTTCGTGCCGATTCCATGATCATGTTGATAAGCTCATGATAGGTAATGCCGGCAAGCTTACAAATTATAGGGAGGTCCGAATGGTCCGGATGCAGGCCGGCTAACGGGTTAATTTCCAGGAAATGCGGCAATCCCTTTTGATCGGCACGGAGGTCGACTCTGCCTGCATCTTTGCAACCGAGTCCCCGCCATGCGGCAAGGGCTGTTTCCTGCACTGTTTGGGCCATGGAATCGCTTGCCAGCCGGTATTCCACAAGCTCCTCACAGTTTTCTTTGTTTATGTAGGAATAGACGCCTTTCTCCGCATCGTCTTTAAGGTGGACTTCCATGACCCCGAGTACCACGGCGTCTTTCCCTGTTCCGACAATACCTACAGTGAACTCCCGGCCGGGAAGAAAGCGTTCGACAAGGATGGGTTGCCGGAAGGTGGACAAAAGAGACCGGCATACGAGGAGCAGCTGCTTTCGGGAAGTTATTTTTGAAGTGGCGTTAATGCCCTTGCTGGTGCCTTCGGCCACGGGCTTCGCAAAAAGCGGAAACTGAAGCGAGACTTTATCAATATCATCCTCTTCGTGAACAACCACAAAATCCGGCGTGGGGATGCCGAGGTCGCGTATAACGCGCTTGGTCATGCCTTTATGAAGGGTGAGCGAAAGAATGAGAGGGTCGGAAAAGGTGTAAGGGATGTTATAGACATCAAGGATGGCTGGTACCTGGGCTTCCCGGCCAAGCCCCTCCACGCCTTCAGCGATGTTGAAGACTATGTCCCATCTGTCGCCGTATGCGAGCCTTTTGACAAGTGACTTGATGTTGCCTATACGATCGGTCAGGTAACCTAAATCCTGTAATGTCTGCTCAATTGCATCTATCGTATCTGCCCGGTCAAACTCTGCCGTCTCTTCTTCATTGTATCCCTCAGCTATATAATCATCGCGAAGATCGTATGTAATGCCCGTCCTCAAAGTGATACCTCAGGGATTGTCCATTTGCGACAACTGGCAGTCCGGATAACGATAGATATTCCCCTCGTAGTTTCTCAACATCAGATCGTCGCCATCCCGACCGATTGCGTAATCCGGTAGCAGGGGGATTTTGCCGCCGCCCCCAGGGGCATCGATGACGTATGTCGGCACCGCATAGCCTGTCGTGTGGCCGCGCAGACCTTCGATGATGTCAAGTCCCGCTTTTACGGGAGTGCGAAAATGGGATGATCCGGGGATCGGGTCGCACTGATAGAGATAATAAGGTTTAACACGTACCTTGAGCAGACCGAGAACCAGTCGCTTCATGGTTTCCACATCGTCATTTATTTTGTTGAGCAGGACTGTCTGGCTGCCGAGCGGTATGCCCGCATTGGCAAGGCGGCTACATGCCTGACTCATTTCAGGCGTTAACTCATCCGGGTGGTTCACGTGGATGCTGATCCAGAGAGGGTGAAAACGCTTTAACATGTAGGTGAGTTTCGGAGTTATTCTCTGCGGCAGCACAACGGGTATCTTGGTGCCGATGCGCAGGATCTCTATATGGGCAATTTTTCTCAGCCGGCCCAGAAGCCATTCCAGTCTTTCGTCGGAAAGAGTCAGTGGATCTCCGCCGGACAAGAGCACGTCACGAATCTGAGGATTCGCTTCTATGTATTGAATGGCGCCTTCCCACGCATCAGTGTTTGACATGGTCCTGCCGTGGCTCCCGACCATGCGTGAGCGCGTGCAATACCGGCAGTAGGTTGAACAGGTGTCCGTAACAAGGAAAAGGACGCGATCCGGATAGCGGTGTACGATTCCCGGAACAGGGCTGTCATGCTCCTCTCCCAATGGATCATCGGCTTCCACCGCAGTACGGTGACGTTCATCGGTTACAGGCACTACCATCCGTCGCAGCGGTTGGGATGAATCGAATTCGTCAAGAAGGCTTGTATAATAAGGTGTGATGGCAACCGGTATTGAGCCCTCATGATGGTTCATGGCATTCCGCTCGTCTTCCGACAGCCAGATGAATTGCGAAAGCGCATCGACATCCTTTATGCGGTTGCCGTACTGCCAGTGCCAGTTGCTCCATTCGAGGGATGTTACTTCAGGATAGAAACGCTTCCGAAAAGCCCGTGTACGGGGGCTTTCCTTAAAACGAAAAACATATTGGACACCCTTTGTCTTAATGACCGAAGGGGTAAGGAGAGTATTATATGATGTTAATATGTCGTTTGTGTAATTTTCAATACCAACAAGACCTGCTGAACTACCCGGAGGTTCAACCTCCTCCGTAAAAAGGGTCTCGTTTTCCATTCTGTTATCCTCCTCCGTATGCAGGGATGATAAAAAAATTCCCCTTTCTTTTCTTTTTTTTGTGTAATATGTTTTTTTTGTACGCTGTTTATAAATGCTTGTCAATATTTTTTTCATTTTTTTTGAAAAAATTTTTATTTTTCTTGAAACAAAAAAAATCAAACATTAAAATGCTGAAAAAATTTTTCGATAAGTGAGCATATGCCTGAACTTCCCGAAGTAGAAACTCTATGCCGACAATTGAGACGGGTGATTGCAGATAGAGAGATCCTCAGTGTGGAGATCCTGGATCACAGGCTGGGCGCTGTGGACGGACTGGTGGGAAGGAAGATCACTGCCGTTACTCGTCAGGGCAAAGCCCTGGAGATAAAGTTTGATAACGATGCGCGGCTTCTTCTTCATCTTCGCATGACGGGCAAGATGGAGTGGCAGAGCGCGTCTCGGGCACTACCTCCTCACACCCGTTTCATAATTGCATTTTCTCATGGCAGGCTTCTTTGTATCGACCCCCGGCGTTTTGCGACACTTGTCATCACGGCAGACGGAAGCTCTCAAGCGTTCGTCAAGGATCCTTTGCATGATTTCCGGATCGAAGAGCTGCACAAGATCGCGCGCGTGAAAAAACTTCCCGTGAAATCATTCCTGATGGATCAGCGACTGATTGCGGGCATTGGGAATATATATGCCTGTGAGATTCTCCATGAAGTATCCATGCGTCCGTGGCGGCCCGTATGCGGAGTGTCCTTGCGGGAGTGGAGGAAGATTGAGAGAGCGACGAAAGAGATCCTTGAGAAAGCCATTACCTGCCGGGGTACAACTGTATCGGATTGGCGCGATCTGTTTGGCCAAAAGGGTGAGTATCAGCATGAATTGAAAGTTTATGACCGTGAGGGACTTTCCTGCCTTCGCTGTCACGGCATTATTCAGCGTTTGCGCCTGAGCGGCAGAGGGACTTATTTCTGCCCCACCTGCCAGAGAAGATAATAATCTGATCATCGGAGCGGAAATAATTTTTCAGAAGAAACCAATGACAGGAGAAGCTGATGTTTCCGAAGAAGGCCAGGTGCTGAATGGCAAGACAGCGGCTTCATCAAATTTCAACGACCGCTCATCGCAGTCAACAAGTCCTTAGCAGTGGGACAGATGGCCCTATTTTGCCTACTCTCACTAAAAGCAAAACCACGCTCATTTACAAACACGACCTCTTAGTCCATCATTGACTGTCCCAGGAACAAAATCAAACCAAGGAGTCACTTCACGAAGTGTATCTAAAACTTTTCCATCTACGTCATAATGAACGAATATTAAAAAGCGATATTTCCTTTCTCTACAGTTAATCTCATGCAGGGTTTTTACATGGCTAAACTTTTCGAAATCTTTAGCTCGATCTATCTTTTGTAAGGACTTTTTCTGATTGTCTAGCGATTCACCCTTGAATACCACGGTTGTCCATACCTTCACCTTTCCTGCCATTCGTTTTATACTATCTTTATCGTAATAGTACTCAGAACCATCTTTCATTGTGACTAATTTTACGAGACTTTCTCCAAAAGCATTAACCGAGAACAACGATAAATAAATTGCAATTATAACGACTATGAACCACATATACCTATTTAATAACATATCAGGGTTCTCCTTCTATAGGCTTAGAAGTCACGCCCAAAATAATTAAATAGGGACAGGACTCTACCGCTTGCCTGTTGCCAGCGTCGCACGCAGCATCCCCAGACCATTCCTGATTTCAAACGTGCCCGTGTACTTGCGGATGTCGTCACTCGAGTATTTGATTATGCAGGTCGGGGTTGATTTTGCCTGATATGTATTTATGATCTTATTGAGCGCCGGATACACCGGTGAAAGGTCATACACTGCGATGGGAATGCCCTCCGCCTTAAGCGCTTTCTTGAGCTCATCTTCAGCCTGAGCAGTATGATTTGTTGCCAGGGAAAAGAGCACCCGCCTCGCGTGGAGGACATTCTCGTAACTCTTTGCCGCCTTCACTGCATACAGGAAGTACTGGGCGTACAGACGGGTTTCCTTATGGAGAGGAAGATCGACGAAGGTCACCCTCACGCCTCCTCCGGACAGGAATTCTTTCACTGCGGGGTCAATCTCAGACTCCATGGCCTGGCAAGGCGGACAGAAGTAATCAGTGAAGATGATCAACTCGTATCTGCCGGAACCGTAAGAAGGCACAATTGATTTTTCCGCACCGTACGCGGGTGTCGCAGAGCCGGAGAATGTGAGAATCACAAAAATATATCCCAGGATAACGAAAGCAAGAAGGGGTAAAGGCCTCTTGATAGTGGGAGGAAGTTCCACAGCGCCGAGGCCATAGACGATTCGGTTTAACCAGCCTCTCTCCGGCGTTGGCTGCTTTTCGTGGTTCAGAATAAAGGCTACGATAATGATGGATGCAAAGGCCAGGCAGTAGGGGCAAAACACATCCTCTCTGAATTGGAATGCAATGAGATACACCTCAACGCCGATACCTGATGCCAGGAGGGCGCGGACGTATGGCATTTTTCTCACGGCGGCAAAAACGATGATCATAAGCATATACACGATACCGATGTATGACAGGTCAATCCCGAAGATATCCCCCTGCAGGTAAGAGCAGGCAGTTTCGCATGCCTTATAATAAAGCGTGATTCCAATACCTGCTGCCGCAAGGATTATTGTTATGACACTTCTGCGTGCTCTTATCTTTTCCACTTTATTTATTTTGATGCCATCGAGTCACAGTTCTTCATGCGGTAACAATTCCTCATGAACTTTATCAATTTCACCTCGCGCAAGCAAGGGATGAATTCTGATGCGTCTGAAAAATAAACATTTAATCCTTTTCAATCCCTGCTCTTCTTATCCACCCTAAGACCTCCTTGTCTTCCGGGATGGACCTGTCCAGGGGTATCAATGTCCAGTGAAAGCGGTTATTCCGGGAGGGAGGCTCTCTGGAAGTCCTCAGCTCATCCCCTGATGAGGCGTGCTTCCTTGCTTGCTCCTCCGTCCTTTCGTAACTGTAAGGTGAGGATGCATTGACAAAGGTTAGTTGCAGCTTGCCTGCATACATCCCATATTTATAGGATTCAAGAATGGGTGTCAGTCCTTCCCAGAGAGGTGACTGGACATACCTGCCCTCGCGTCCGCCAAGGACGAAATGAATTCCCGGGGCCGCCCTGATGACCTCCTGCTGACGGTCTGAAGGGAGAGCTGAGAGAAGTATAATTACATCCGCCTTGCCGCGAAGTATACCGGTCATTTCCCGCGCCGTCTCGACCGGTTCCTTCACCAGGAATTGTTTCCCTGCTTCCTTATATATATCTGTCCTGATGTCCGGAGAAAGAAGGCCGAAGAAGGCGACGCGGATGGAGCCGACTTTTTTTATGATGTATGGTTTGACGATCGAAGTCTTTGTCGAAGGATCGACGAGATTGGAGGAGACAAGCGGGAGCCCGCGGGATGCCTCCTTGCGCAAGAATGCCAACCCCTGCATCAAATCCAAGTCACCCACATTTATTGCTGCTACTCCCATCCGCATGTATGCGCGACCGATCAGCCTTGCCTTTATGAGTGATTGCTTCTGATTGGCGCCTGCCCATGCACCTGTGAAGAGATTGCCGGAATCGACTACCAGAAGCGACCTGTCTTCGCTGTTTAGCTTCTCCACGAGGGATACTCGCCTGGCCAGACCGCCCAGCACCCTCTCACCTCAGGTAGGACAGGGGAACAGGTGCCCCTGTATATTGCTGCTTTGAATTACTGTCAGTTGTATTGCATCGGCAAATGCACTTGCAAAAGGGAAGGTTTGGACGGTGCAGAGAAGAACCGCAGACGCTATCATGAATAAGGTGCTATATTTATCACAAACCCTCATTCTCTAAACTCATTGATGGTATAAGATCTTTGGAAATCCATGCCTGATGGCATAGCGTCGTTGTGCCGCATCTCCGAGGCCACACAGCTATCAGGAAGAAAGGCTGTCCTGCATGAAGAACGGGGCATTCACTCTCCTTCTTCCGGCTCTGCGTGAGGGTCGTTAACAGGGCAGGCAAGAATACCTGTCGCTGCACATGCCGTTGCCTCGAATTGCAGAACGGGATGATCGATGGAAAAACGGCAAAAAAGTTCATGTCGTATCTTGGCGGCAATGTCATCGACCTTGCTCAACATCTGGTCCTCGACGACGACGTGGGCAATGAGGGCTACACCTTCAGTTGCGATGCTCCATACGTGGAGATGGTGAATCCTCTCCACGCCTGGTACAGCTTCCATCTCCTTTTGTATGGCATGAAGATCGATACCAACGGGTGTGGCATTCATAAGGATTCCGAAAGCGTTCTTCAAAATGTCCCACCCGCTGTACAGGATCAAGATTACAATGACCCAGGAAACGACGGGATCGAGCCAGTACCAGGGCTTGAATATCCATATGAGACCCAGAACAGCCACCCCAAGGGAGGTTATGGTATCGGTTAACATGTGCAGGAAGGTACTTCGTATGTTAAGATTGTCATGGGCCTCCGGCCGCAGCATCAATGTCGAAAACATGTTTCCCAGGAAAGCTATGGAGGCGATGAGTATAACAAGGTTGCCTTGGATGGGCCGCGGATTCTGGAGACGGTGCCATCCCTCAATGGTGATAAAGAGGCCGGCACCGAAGAGCACGGCTACGTTAAACACGGCGGCGAAGACCTCCATGCGTTTGAAGCCGAACGTATGTCTCAGCGTGGGTTCACGCCGCCCGATACGCAGGGCTGAATAGCTGATCAACACGGACGTAAAATCACTCAGATTGTGGAGGGCATCGCTGATCAGGGCCATGCTTCCCGATACGATGCCGCCATAGATCTGAACGGCGGGGATGATCAGGTTCATGACCATCGTGGCTATGAGCCGCTTGCTCAAGTCCAAGAATTTGAAATAATGTCTTGAATGTTTTTCCATTTTGTCAGCAATTGAGATCTATGACAACTGAGCTTTCTCCTGTCAGTCTTCACAACTTATAAATAATGCTAACCGATATTGCAGTGCCCATACAAGGAATTTATGATCGATTTTATTATTGTCAAGCAGAAAGAGCACGATTTCGTGTCCTCGCCCGGCTGCTGTAAAGAAGTGGCGGCTGGACATGTTTATGCATTGACGTATTTGAAATCAAATCTTATAATAACAAGAAAGATGTGAAGATCAGATGCAGACAAAAAGCACCAAAGACCGGACATGGAAAATTTCTGCAAGAGAGAGACGATGATGAAGAAAATATTAGGTCTCTTGGTTTCACTAACATTTCTTTTTGTCTATCCCGGTCTGGATCAATTAGGGGCACAAGTCAAAGGAGGGGGAAAAATGGAAATTAAAAGCTCAGCCTTCAAGAGTGGCGCAAGAATACCGGCAAAGTATACCTGTGACGGTGTGGATGTTTCACCCCCTCTGGAGTGTGGCAAATTGCCGGCAGGCACGAAATATCTGGCCCTCATCTGCGATGATCCCGATGCGCCCATGGGAACATGGGTTCACTGGGTAATCTATGATATACCTGCGAACATTACAAGCTTGCCGGAGAAATTGCCGCCGCTGAAAGAAGTTGCCAATGGCGCAAAGCAGGGCATGAATGATTTTCGCGCCATCGGTTATGGAGGACCCTGCCCCCCGTCCGGCGAACACCGCTACTTTTTTAAACTCTACGCCCTTGATGGTCCGACGGGGCTGAAGCCAGGGGCCACTAAGGCGCAACTCCTGGCAGCCATGAAAGGACACATACTTGCGGAAGCGGAGTTGGTGGGAAAATATAAAAGGTAGCAAAAAAAGAAATGCGCGAGCCATCCTATCTGAAACTTTACAGGGGGGGAAAGCTTAAGGACCGCATTGATCGCGCGGTGGAACTGATGAGGGACTGCTCTTTGTGTCCCCGGGAATGCCATGTAGATCGGCTGTCCGGGGAGCTTGGATTTTGCCGCACGGGGAAAAAGGCGAAAGTGGCAAGCCTGCACGCCCACTTCGGAGAAGAGTCCCCCCTTGTGGGAACGGGCGGTTCAGGCACTATCTTTTTCAGATCCTGCAACCTCCTTTGCTACTTCTGTCAGAACTATGACATCAGCCACGATGCAGAAGGCGGTGAGGTAGAGCCAAAAGACCTGGCAGACATGATGCTGAGTCTCCAGAGGCGGGGATGTCACAATATCAATTTTGTGACACCGTCCCACGTGGTACCGCAGATACTTCAGGGACTTTTCATCGCCATCGAACGCGATCTCAAGGTGCCCCTGGTCTACAACACAGGCGGATACGATAAGGTTGAAACATTGAAGATTCTGGATGGTATCTTTGACATCTATATGCCTGATTTCAAGTTCTGGGAAGCGAGGTGGTCTGAAAAGTTCTGCAAGGCCCCTGATTATAGAAAAATAGCCGCAGCGGCCATAAAGGAGATGCACCGCCAGGTGGGTGACCTGCTCATCGATGAATCGGGTATTGCAGAAAAAGGGTTGCTGGTTCGCCACTTGGTCATGCCTAACGACGTTTCAAATACGGGGGAGGTCATGACATTTCTCGCCGATAAAATTTCGGAAGACACTTATGTAAATGTGATGGATCAGTACCATCCCTGCGGGCAGGCAACGTTGGACCCCGTAATCAATCGCCGTCTTACCAGGACGGAGTATGCCGAAGCCGTCCGCCGCACCAGAGAAGCAGGCCTTTACAGACTGGATTCCTGGCGCTGAAGAAGTAACCAGAGAGCCAGTTTGAGAAAATCGCGCGTCACGAAAGACCACATCGGGACGGTCAGCTTTGCTTGTTTCGCAGGTAGTCTCTCATCCCCTTGATGCTGTTTACGGAAAAAATCTTTTCCCGGGACTGCACATCTTTAGGAAGGGTGCGGTAGGTGGATAACCCCCTGTCATTTTTCAACAGGTCCGCGTAAACGCTTTCCTCGAAGGGATCGCTTCCCATCCGATGGTGTTTCTCCACTGTAGCGAGCCAATTGTCCAACTGGTTGAGAGCCGTATCAAATATATTTCTTACGTCCTGCCTGTAACCGTAATGTCCGAAACATACATGGGAAACATTGAGGGAAGCGGCCTTTTCCAGGGAATTGCGGTAAGTCTCGTAGCTAAAGGGAGGCGGTGTCGCGATACGCAGATATAGCCCCTGGTCCAGGGGATAGTTTATTCCCGCCGCTTCTCCCAGAAATAAGAGATTCCCCATCTGATAGCAGAGGTGGCTCGGCGCATGACCCGGAGTTTCGAAGATGTCGATTGTGACGCCGCCTGCCTCAATGGGATTCTTATAACTGATGTTTTTTTCAGGAATCGTGGCAATTTCGCCGTACACATCTGCAACTTTTCCCAGAAAGCTGCGGGAGCCTTCCCAGAGTTTTGCAGGATCAACCATGTGACGAATCCCCTTGGGATGGCAGATAACCATTGCATCCGGATAATGATCTATCAGGAGCCCCGCGCCTCCCGCATGGTCAATGTGGATATGCGTGAGGAGGATATAATCGAGCTTCTTTACATCGAGCTCCTTTAATGCCTTAACGAGAACGGGAATGGTGGAGCGGGGACCCGGATCGACGAGGATGGTCAGGCCCTCCCGCCTGTATATCCAGCTGTTGAGGAAATTATAAAATCCCTCCAGAGGCTGGTCCAGATCCACGATGTAAAGATTTTTCAAGGGTTCATGTGTTGCCATTTCCCGCCTCCTTATATAAATATCAGTCTGTATCCCAAAACCTTCCCACTTAACCTCTCCAGCAGGGAAGGATTGGATAATCGGCAACGCCAGATTAATATACCATATTATCTATGAATGCAAAGAGTGTCCGTCAAGGAAATTCAGAACCAAGGAGTTGAACTCCTCGGGTCTTTCGAAATTCGGCATATGCCCGCACCGCTCGAATATATGAAGGTGAGAGTCCGGTATTTTTTCCCTGGCGAAGTATGCGTGTCCGACAGGAAAGAGGCGGTCCTCTCTCCCCCAGATAATCAGAGTCGGAATCTTTATGTTATCCAGATTCTTTATGACGGGGTCGAGGACATCCGCGCGTCCGCCCCGGATTGTCGCGCAGGCGCGGAGAACCGAGAGTACCGTCTTTGCGGCTCCCTGCGAAAAGTTAAGTTCGTAATAAAGGTCTATCAGGTCGTCAGTGATGACAACCGGATCGTATACCAATTGTTTCAGTACAAAGGCCATTCCCGCCCGCGATGGACTTAACATCAATTCACCCATGACGGGAACTGTAGCCAGCCGCATCGCCAAGGGCATTTCCCTGCCGAGGCCGGCGCTGTCCACCAGCACCAGCCTCTGCACGTTACCGGAGAACTGGAGCTGATACTGCAGGGCCACGCCGCCTCCTAAAGACAGTCCCATGAAACAGGCATTCTCTATGTTAAGCGCTGTCATGAAATCGTTGATGAAGGCGGCCATGTAAGATGGCGAATATTTGACTTCCGGCTTGTCGGAGCGGCCAAAACCGACGAGGTCGGGGGCATAAACACGGTATCCCTCGGCGAGGGCCGAAATATTATGCATCCAGATATCCGCGGATGCACCGAGCCCATGGATAAGAACCACATTCGATCCCTTATCCCCTTCGGCCCAGTAACGGGTTTTGATGTTACCGATCGTGATGTATTTATCCTGCGGCATCTTCATGTTACAGGTACATACTGTGGCATCTGTTGGGAGGAAATAACTTATGCTGCGTCAGACACCGGAAAATTTTCTGCCGGTGAATAATTCATGGTTTTCGGGCAATAGGGATAAAGCAGTCGGGATTTTCACTTTTTTCCCAGGAGTGTCTCCAGCACCGTGTCTATGGCGAAATACTTTCTGGTCAATACTCTCCCATCCTTATTGATGAGGACCATCGTCGGTATGCCCACAATGCCATAGGCGCCTGCCACACGTCCTTTTTCATCCAAAAGCGTTTTGTAGGGAATCTGGTTTTTTGCCGCAAACTGTGACACTCTGTTTTTGGGTTCCTCAATGTCGATACCCACTACTTCGAGTCCGCGCCGGCCGTAGGTTCCATAAATGTCTTTGTAGTGAGGTATCTCGGAACGGCAGGTAGGACACCACGTCGTGAGAAAAATCAGCAGCACCGGTTTGCCCCTTGCGGCGCTGAGTTTGAAGTCCCTGCCCGTTAAGTCTTTCAGAATGAAATCAGGCGCTGCAGAATCGGAGATATTTCGCCCCGTGTCGGGCTGCTTAGTTTCGGAGCATGAGAACACTGATGATAATACGATGGCAATCAGTCCTGCGACCAGTAAAAAGAAAAGCCTGCCTCTTATCCGCATAATAGAATCCTTCATACCCAGAGCATTCCTGCCTGGATGAGAAAGTACTCTCCCACTGCCAGCAGTATCCATCCGCATATGTGGCTTACCCTGGTCATCCACATGCCGGATTTTGGCAGGTTGGCTAAAAGGCCGGCGAAGGTTCCCAGTATTATAAGTAATGTTCCCATTCCAAAAGCAAAGATAAAGAAAAGGCTCATTCCGAAGACGATATTCTGGCTGGTTGCCACAAAACTCAAGAGCACCGCAAGCACCGGGGTAGTGCAGGGACCAAGGATCAGTCCCGATAGGGCTCCTACAAGAAAGCTCGCCACAATGCCCTTTTTTTTCGGCTGCGCTTTCGCAAGAAAGGCTGGCACCCGGATGGGCAGCACAAAGACGTCAAGCATGGATAATCCCATAAAGATGCAGATATTGGCTACAATGAAGTTCGTCCAGGGGCTCGCCTGTATCTGCCCGAATAGTTTGCCTGTCAAGGCGGCAATTGCGGCAAGGGCAGTATATGTGACAGACATGCCCAAAACATAGACAATGGAGAGCAATAGACCCTTCACTTTGGAACCACTGCTGTGAGCTCCGATGAAGGCGATGGTGATGGGGACCATCGGGTATACGCAGGGGGTAAAACTCATCAAAACGCCTCCCAGATAGGCGGCTGCATATGCCAAGATAAAAGACCCGTGGAGATAAACGGACAGTCCTTCAATAAAATTTTCCATTATCTATTTCCCGCAAAAGGCCTTCAAATATGCCTTCGTATCAAATTAACGGCTTGTATTTACAGGATAGCATAATATCTCTCCAATATCAACCATATACCGATAGAAGCGCTCTTTATCTTACCATATCCCAAGGGGCGAGCGTAATCTTGGACAACAAGGCGGCACATGAATGATATCAGTAAGAAAGATTGGCCAGGTGAAGAGGCGCCGGTTGGATTTATTGATGATACTTATTGCTTGCGCTGTTAATAGAAAGGATATATACAGCTATCAACTTGCCCAAAAGAGGTATGAGGAGATTTTGTGCGAATGGCTAAAATGTTAAAGGATGCTTTGAAGACTATAGAGAAATACAAGAGCATAACCCCCCACTACGGGGAAATGCTGGATATCCTGGGAGAAATATTAATCCTCAGGGAAGAATACCGGCGCAAGATGAAAAAGGTGATCTTTCCGATAGACGAGGGGCTCATGGAGAAGAAAATATTCGGTGGCTTGCCACTGATTGATTTTTCCACGGGGACATTTGACCTCACGGAACCTAAGCAGTACTTCAGTGCGCTCCTGGAAATTGCGGAAAAGCGGGCTCCCGGTGAAACAAAAGAGGTTCTTCAGATGATTCAAGACGGGAGCTTCAATTTTGAGAAAATGATTTCCGATTCCTTCAATTCTCTCCAGGATGATGATATTGCGGAAGATATTGGCGACGATGTCATTGATCTTGTCGATCTGTTCCTTGAAGAGAGTCTGAGACCGGCCCTGGAAAAGGTTGTGGAGAAGTACGGGAAAAGCATTGCCAAGGCCGGATGGACTGAGGGCTACTGCCCGATCTGCGGCAAGGAGCCGAAGATTGGAGAGATAAGAGAGGAAGAGGGGAGACGGTTTCTTTTCTGTACACAGTGCGGATTTGAGTGGCGTTTCATGCGCATCAAATGCCCCTTCTGTGGCAATGAGGAGCAGCAGACACTGGCCTACTTCAGCATCGAAGGAGAGGAAAAATACCGGGTTGATGTCTGCAATGAGTGCAAGCGATATATCAAGATAGTTGATTTCAGAGAATCAAAGGAAGAAGCTGACCTCGATGTTGAGGATATTGCTACATTACATCTTGATATGCTTGCCAATGAAGAGGGGTACGATTAAAACTGCAGCGCGTGCGCATGTATGAATGACCGGGACATAAGGAAAGTCATTCACCTCATTGAGAAAGAGGTCGCTAAATGGGAGCTCCCCATAGTATCCTCCCTGGCCGAGGAGCATAGCGGTCCCTTTCCAATCCTGATCTCAACAATCTTGAGTCTGAGAACGAAGGATGAAGTAACCGCGAAAGCTGCGGAACGCCTCTTGGCATTGGCCGGGACCCCGGAGGAAATGTTAAAACTCTCCGAAGGGAAAATCATCAAAGCAATTTATCCCGTCGGGTTTTACCGGAATAAGGCTAAGACGATCCTTCACATATCGAGAGAACTGATAGACCGTTTTCACTCACGGGTTCCCGATACAATCGAGCAGTTGCTCACCCTGAAGGGTGTGGGTAGGAAGACGGCCAACCTTGTTGTGGCCCTTGGATATAATAAGGAGGGGTTGTGCGTTGACACGCATGTCCACAGGATATCGAATCGCCTGGGCTACGTGAGAACAAAAACCCCTGAGGAAACGGAATATGCCCTGAGAAAAAAGCTGCCATCGGTATACTGGCTCCGGTATAATACTTTGATGGTTGCCTTCGGTCGGCATGTCTGTGTTCCCATCTCCCCGTTCTGCAGCAGATGCCATGTTTTTGCTTACTGTGACAGGGTCAACGTCGTAAGAAGCAGATAGGGTGGACAGAAGGGACCTTTGAAAAAAACCATCCTTGTCATTTCGACCGGAGGGAGAAATCTTACGACCTATTGATAACAAGTAAGATTCCTCGTCGCTGACCCTTCACTTAGTTCAGGGCTTCGGCTTATCCTCGGAATGACATAATACACATATTTTTCAAAGGGCTCAACGTGTCGCCGAGTTGTCTGGGTACATATGTTTGTTAAAGGTGTTATCTTTTGAGACTGGGAAAGGAGGTATGTCATGGGAGTAAAGGTTGCGATTAATGGTTTCGGCCGGGTTGGACGTAGTCTCGTCCGCGCATGCTCGGGTTGTGAGGATATTGATATCATTGCCGTCAATTCACGGGCCAAGCCGGAGATTCTCGTTCATCTCCTCAAATATGATTCAGTTCACGGCAAGTTCAAGGCCGATGTCTCCTTAGACGGCGACGCAATGGTGATAGACGGCAGGAGAATCGCCATAACTACTGTCACTTCGAATTTGGCGGAACTGCCCTGGGCAAAGCTGGGTGTCGAGATAGTCCTGGAATCAACGGGTCGATTCCGCAAGAAGGATGAAATGAATGGTCATCTCACTGCCGGAGCGAAAAAGGTGATCCTTGCAGCCCCCGGCAAGGGTGTTGACGGCACCTTTGTCATGGGAGTTAATGAAGAGACATATAATCCCGGTAAACATCACATCGTATCCAATGCATCATGCACTACGAACTGTCTTGCGCCTGTTGCCAAGGTGCTGAATGACGAGTTCAAGATCGTTAAGGGATTCATAACGACGGCGCATGCCTATACGATGGACCAGAGGCTTCTGGACGGTTCTCATAATGACCTGCGCAGGGCCAGGGCTGCCGCTGTTTCGATTATTCCCACATCAACGGGAGCTGCCCAGGCCGTGGGTCAGGTGATTCCGGACCTGAAGGGCAAGCTCGATGGCGTAGCGCTGCGGGTCCCCGTGAACAATGTATCAGTAATAGACCTTGTGGTGGAAGTGTCGCGTCCTGTTACTGTAAACGAGGTGAACGGGGCGCTGAAGGCGGCGTCTCTAGGCAAGCTGAAGGACATCATGGCATATTGCGAGGAAGAACTCGTTTCCATAGATTTTACGAGCAGCCCTTATTCGGCAATCGTTGATGCGCCGCTGACGAATGTAATCGCCGGGACCCTTGTCAAGGTGTTTGCCTGGTATGACAACGAGATGGGGTACGCGTGCAGGATGAGAGACCTTGCCATTCACATGGCCAGAAAAGGTATGGGAGCATGAAATGAGACGGCCCATCATTGCCGGCAACTGGAAGATGCACAAGACCGTCCGGGAGTCTGTGGATTTCGCGCGTCAATTGATGATTGCCTACGCCGAATCTCCGGACAGGCGTGTGATCGTCGCCCCGCCCTTTACATCCATTTACGCTGTTGCGGAGGTGCTTATGGGATCGGGGATTCATCTTGCCGCCCAGAATCTCCATGATAAACAGGCAGGTGCATTTACAGGAGAGATATCTGCCGCACTGCTCGTAGATGCCGGATGTGAATACGTCATCGTGGGTCATTCAGAGCGCCGGACTCTCTTTGGCGAAAGGGATGATGTCATCAACAGAAAGCTCAGAGCCGCCATCTCCTTCGATCTGAGGCCCATATTCTGTATCGGCGAGACCCTGGAAGAGCGGGAGGCCGGCCGGACTTTTACCGTAGTCGAAAGACAGATAAAAGAGGGATTGAATAATTTCACCGCCGATGATATAAAACCGATCGTAATAGCCTATGAACCCGTCTGGGCAATCGGTACCGGCAGGACTGCTACGGCCGAGCAGGCCCAGGAAGTGCATGCGTATATTCGCACTGTTATGGGAAGAGCTTATGGTGATACGCTCGCAGGGTTGCTTAATGTAATTTACGGGGGAAGTGTTAATCCCGGCAATATCGGCGGCCTTATGGCCCAGCCGGACATCGACGGCGCTCTGGTAGGGGGGGCAAGTCTCGATGTTGAAAGTTTTGTCAGGATTATACAATATTAAATAGTAGACCTTCTGTCATTGCGAGGGCGCAGCCCGCGGCAATCATATCGATCGGTTATTCCGAATGAATGTGAGGAATCTTTTTTTAGGAGATATTTAATGTGCAAATACTAATTACTATCCTGCATATCGCAGTATGTGTCATCTTGATTCTTGTCGTTCTCCTTCAGGCAGGCAAGGGGGCTAATATGGGGGCGGTCTTTGGCGGCTCAAGCCAGACTGTCTTCGGAAGCAGCGGCCCGGGAAGCTTTTTGGGAAAGATGACAACAGTTGTCGCTACCGTCTTCATGCTTACGTCTCTCGCCCTTTCTTACTCGGCAACGCATAAGGCGTCGTCAGTGATAGAAAAAGCGCCGCAGGCGCAGCAGCAGACGGCGCCGGCAGAAAAAGCGCCGTTGCCGCCTGAGCAGAATGCGCCGGCAGGACAGCAGAAATAGAGACACAACGCCCATAATACGAATAACTGCCGAGGTGGTGGAACATGGTAGACACGCTATCTTGAGGGGGTAGTGGACAAAATCCGTCCGGGTTCAAGTCCCGGCCTCGGCACCATGATTAGAGTTAAATCTCTTGTGATAATGGGGAGTTAGGAATAAAGTCCTGATTCCCCATTTTTATTTTGGGGTAAAACTGGGGTACTTTTTTTCATTATCAACTAAAGTGACATCAAACCGACATGGTTTCATACAAGGGTTGAAAACATTATCCATGAAAGCGCTACCCTCGTCTCTCTGGTAACTTTTGATATACGAGTAATACTTCTCATAGATCATCTGCAGCGTCTCATGCCCCATCATCTTCTGAACCCATCCCGGATGTTCGCCGGCATCAAGCATGAGGGTGGCAAAGGTATGTCTAGTCTGATAAAGAGAACGATGTTCTAACCCCACCTTCTTCAGAGCTGGTTTCCATACATGGTAATTTGTAGAATCAGGGTCCAAGGGTTTTCCATACTGGTTAAGGAAAACATACTCCGATTTACCCATTGTCTGCTTTCTCTGATTTCTCATTGCCTCGATCACTGGAGGGAGCATTTTGATATCGCGGACAGATCTTCTTGTCTTTGGTCTACCTTCTTCTCCCTTCACCCTTGTTTCCCTTACTTTGATCAATCGCATCTGAAAATCGATATGCTTCCACTTGAGGCCGGCCATCTCGCCGAATCTCATCCCTGTGAAAAAAGCAGCGACAAAGAAGTCTCGATACCGTTCACTTACATTATCAAGAAAAAGATTTACTTCCTCCATTGACATCGGCTTTATATCCGGCTTTGTTGTCTTGAGGTTCCTGATCCTGTCCATGGGGTTCTGATCAACGATGCCTGAGAGAAAGGCCATCTTTAAAACCGATCTCATGGGCACCAGGATGTTATTCTTTCTCTTTGCCGAACTCGGAAGCTCGCTGACGAACTTTCTGATATCCAGATAGTTGATGTCGCCTATCGGCATGTTTCCGAAACGGGGCAGGATGTAATTATTCATTGAATCCCGATAATCGCGAAAAGTGGATGACTTCAATTCACCGGCTGTAATCTTTGCCCATTCCTCTACAACTTCTCCGAAAAGTCGTCCTGAAGCCTCAACAGGTTGCTTGATCCGAATATAACCATGAATCTGTATATCTTCCAGATACTCATCACGTAGTTCTCTTGCTTCCGCAATCGATGATGTGACAAGGGACTTTCTAAATCTCTTTCCGTTGATCCTGGTGACAAAATACCATGTGTTATGTCGTTTGTCTAAATGGTGATTCTTGTTCTTGGTCGTCATTATATCCTCCATACCTTTTTGGGTCTGGTAGATACATTAGACCTTTCCCTTGTAATCCCTTTCTCCTTCACCACCTCCTTTGCAACTTTGGTGCACCGCCCTTCAAACTCATCTATAGCATCAACAGGATATAAAACCCTTGTTGAGCCTGGAGCTTGAAAAAAATGAAGCAGCCCTCTCTCCCTCCAGTTCTTGATCGTTGAGGGAGATACCCTGAATCTACACGCTACTTCATGCTGTGTCAAAAATTTTTTTGTAACGGTGGTGAAGGCCATATCAAAGACATTTACCGATCAGATTTTCTTATATTTTTTTCACTTGTAGCATAAGCAGATTAGCAAATTACTTTTCAATCGACACTTCTTCACTGCTATGTTCATGGCTGAGACTGTAGTCTTTATCACTTGCTACATAAAAATCGCTTTCAATCTTCGGATTATAAGCATCCCGCTCCACACTATTTTCTGTTGCCAGGATGATCTCTTCTTTGTTTGAGTCACGAGGACAATCAGTGTTGGCAATTTCAATCTGGCAGTCCACCTTATGCATGTCGTTATCAATTGACTTGCTGTCATAGGTATAGTCCAAGGTAGAAGTCTTTTCTTGGTCCTGCATGGCTTTCTCAAAATACGCTTCTTTATTATCAACGAATATCTGGAAGTCTTCTCTTGTACGACTTGCAGCAACATAGAACTGATTTGAATTAGCCCGATCCGCTTCTCCTGTGAAAATCACGTTATCATAGCTTGCACCCTGACTCTTGTAATCGGTTATGGCATAACCATGATCGATATACTGATAGTTATCGGGTTTAATATTGACCATACGCCCTCTGTTCACCTCGACAATTAGTCCACCGTTTTCGTTTATGGCCCTGATAACCCCGGCCAGCCCATTTTGGACATTCAGCATTTTATCGTTCTTTGTAAATGCTATAAGATCACCCACAGCAAAATCCATTTCCGCAGTTTGGAAGGATTGTAAACGGTCACCACACTGAGCAATATCAATAGTAAGTTCCTTGCCTGGTGCAGTCTCCAACTGGATCATGTTGTTGAGCGCATCAGTGCCTATTACCTTTGCTTCCGTGCCAGCTTTCATTCCGGGAATGGATTTTTGAGCAAATGTAATATTACCTCCCTGGTAATTGTGAGCGAATCGCTTATCACTTTCGGACATGTTGAGACATTCTCTAATTGTCATGTTGATGCCTTCCTGGAGCTTGCCCCCGGCTTTAAGTTCGTCTCGTATCATGCTGTTAAGGTCTTTCCGATCAGCATTGGTTTGGGTTATAATTCGTGTTCCTGTTTCCATGCCGTTTTTGAAAAAATAGGCATCCTTTACGGCCTTGAGCCGCTCATCGCGGTCATTTATCTCTGTTAGCTTACCATTGGCCTCAAGGAGATATTGTGCCTTATCAAGGCACTTATTTTTAGCCGCAGTCGCAAGCTCCTTTGTAAAGCCCGTCTTTTGCCGTAGGCTTTCAGACAGGTGCAAAACACTAATCTCACCTTTCTCCTGGGCATCCCGGAAAATCCTGCCTGCATCAAGGGATTGGAGCTGCTTGACATCACCCATAAGAACCATGTGGCAATTGTCCTGTTTAGCCGCATCTATCATCGCAAGGGTCTGACGGCTGCCAAGCATAGATGCTTCGTCGATGACTCTGATACTGCTTTTGAATTTCTGCTCATACGAGTCAACATGTCCAGTACTCACATTTTCTCTGCTCATCAGGAATGAATCAACCGTGTATCCTTTCATTCCTGTTGCCTCTTTGAATTCCTGAACGGCCTTCCCGGTTTTGGAGTAACCTTCGATTTGCACAGCCTTACTTGCAGCAGCCTCTATTATAGACTTAAAAATAGTTGTTTTTCCCGTTCCTGCATCCCCCTGAGCGAGAATGAATTGATCCTTGGATGTCATCACCTGGAAATATAACTCTCGCTGACCATCTGTGAGGGTGAGGCCATTTCTGGTCTGATAAGCGTCAATGAATTGTTCAGCTTCTCCCTTAGTCATAATAGGTCCAATTTTCCCCTGCCCATCCTTGAGGTTCTCTAATATCTTCTGCTCAGTAATGATCATATCCGGGGTTGAATAAATGTGTTCCCCAGCATCCAAGCACTTTATCCCTTGCAATTTCTCTATTTCTAAGAAAGTCTTTGAGATGTCTTTTTCAGTAAATCTTCCTATAGATAGCGAAAGAGCATCTTTGATGATCTCCTCTCTGGTGAAAGTGCTTTCTCTTGCTGTCCTGTCCATGATTGCCGCTTTCACGCAGTCCATCTCATTCATATGTTTTTTGCTATCATATATCTCTTTATACTTCGAATAGGCTTGCTCTATGCAATGAATAAGCTCGTCCTTGGACTTATGGCAGTCATTTGTGATCTGCTTTTCCCATGACTTCTGAATCTCGTCTTTCGTTATGGTTGTGTTCTTGCCCGGTCGAGTTTCTAAGGTAGCAATACGGTTAATCTGCGCATCATTTGCATGAGGCAATATATTATTAGTTTTGAGTTCCGCTTCTTTCTCTTTAATAGCCTTAGATCGCTTTGAGAATTGTTCTATCACCTGTTTTTCAATTCCATCGATGTCGTAAAGTCCCTTTCCCTTGTTTTCGATGGCAAAGCCTGCTTTTGCGAGACTTGCAGCCATCTCAGCTTGATAAACAGCCGTCAGATATTTCTGATCCCGATAGATAACGGTGTTATCCAATGCACGATAGCCATTGGGGGTATTAATCATATTGCAGATGAGGACATGGTTATGACTTTGAGGATCATTCATCCTACTCAAGGAGTGCTGGTAGACAGACATGATACCGCGACCTGAAGCGGGGACAGATTTAGTGACACCATCCTTAGTTTCCCGATAATAGATGTAATTCTTGTCGATGATGTCCAGAACTTTATTGAGTGCGGCTTCCCGGGAAGCTTCTATCTCATCAACCTTGTATTTCAGGACGTACTCGGTAATGCTCACGCCTTTAGGGTCGTCAAAGGTAAAATCTACACCTGCCCGGTGCTCGGTACGACCATTTTCATCTCCATAAGACAGCCGCACAAGCTGATTCCCATCCAGGTCACGACCATGAATAATATTCATGAAATTTGCACCTTTTATACGTTCGCCTTCTTCGAGTCTTAGATCCTTGAGGCCGCCACCCCTCCACTGAGAGTTTTCACCCTTGCCTCCCGGAGCGTGGAAGGGATCTTTCTCATAATAATATTCTGCGGCCTTGCCGGCCGATTGGCTCACGGGTCCCATACTCTTTATCCTCTATCAATCAAAGGCTGACGGACCATTTTTTCTTGGGTGGAGTGTCTACTGTTTCCTTTTCCGTAGCTTCAAACATTGTCGCATAGCCTTTCCTGCCCAGTTGCGAGGATGGTAGTATGTCGAGGCCGGAACGTAAAACGAACGGTTTATTGATTTGAGTATAAGGCTTGTACGCAAGCTGAGTCTTGAAGATGTCTCGCCCAACCATAGATACAAAAGCTGCGAGATTTGGCAGGTGCTGAATCTGAGCCGGGCTGATGAGCATTTCTTGTATGCGTCGCAGCGTCATCTGTTGTCTGTCGCCCACATCCTCCGGAGATATGGAAAAATGCACATCATACTTGTAATATTCGGTCTCACCGATACGTCTGCCGAAATACTGCCCAGTGTCCGGATCGGGAGACCTGAAAATTATCGATGTGCCGCACGCATTGAGAATAGTTTGCGCTCCCTCTCGTCCGTACTTGCCACGGATCTGGCTCACATCCTGGATTCCGATAAAAACGCTCCCGCCCTTTGACCGCGCAGTCGTGAGCAATCTTTCGATTGAAGGTAGATTCTGTAATTGTGGAAATTCATCCAGAAGAAAAAATACCCTGCGGTCAAGATCATCCGGAAGAGATAATAGACGTCTTGCAATAAGATCAATCATCAGGCTCAAAATCGGCCTGAGCACGTCCTGGCAATCGGCATAATTAGTAATAAATAAGGCTCCTCCCTGTGTGTCCGTGAGCCACCTCGATAGGGAAAACTTGCCATGACAGTCCGTGTCCTGAAGATATTCAAAACACGAGACATACTGCATCATGCTCGATAGTATGCCGATGGACTGCTTTGATGAGGCGTCCTCGACATATCTTGCACCTGCTTTGGCGTCTGCATTTAAAAGCATCTCTTTGATCTCTGTAGCTTTGCTCGATACGGCATTCCAGATGTTAGCATTACTCATGCGCTTTTCTAAATATAAGTATCGGAGCAATCCGCTGAATACATCACGCGATCCGTCATTCCAAAAACGCCCCTCACCGACCGATGGCGGAATTAAACTGTGGCTCACTGCCTGAAGATCAAGGGCATTGCATATTTCATTAAATATGGGCCAGCGAACGGATCTCGCATCCAACGGGTTGAAGATCAGGTCGGTTTTGGGGTTGTAAAATCGTCCTACATAGTCACCTTTGAAATCATGGCAAATAACTTTGCAGCCACGAGACCGGATCTCCTCAAAAGCCTGTGAGAAAAATACTGTTTTTCCAACACCAGGTGCACCAGATACCAGGATATTCAGTATCTCATCTCTTATAGGCAATTTAACATGGGGAGACAGCGGAATCGAAATTGGCAGCGCTTCCGTTCTAATTCGCTTTCTGGTCTCTTTTTCACTAAGCAACTGTGGCCCGCGAATATGTTTTCGGTTAAATGTATTTGACACCCTCCGAAGTATTCTGATAACCAGAATACTCACTGGTATCATGCACACCAAAGAGATTACCGCCGCAATTTTCACCCTTCTTATCGCATCTTCTCTGATGTTCGAAGTAATGTCATTATTCTTGATTGCGTCCGGAGTACCGACATACCTGCTGCCGTCGATTTCAAGTTCAATATTTTTGCTCTTTCCCAAAGCTGCATACCATTGTGCCTGGACAGTTGCGATTAGTATGCTCTTTCCGTTGTGTGGCATATACATTTCATAAACTCCCCAAAACACGAGGGGATATGCGATCATCAACATTAAAACAATCAGACGTACTATCTGCAAATGCATTTTCATTGTTGTCCGCAGACGCTCTCCGCCGACATAAATCGGATGTTTTTTTTCGCTTCTATGAATATTTGCATTCATTATTTTCTCCTTATTAATATTAATGGTTACGATCACGACACTTAGCAAGATCAGGTATTTTCCGAATAATGCTTATCCAAATCACATCCCTGACCAGTACCCGTGTCCCTTTTGCTGAATTTATTATTAAAAAGTTTCCATAAGCACATCCTTATAGTGTAATTTTTTTGGTCGCCTGGAACTCCTGATATTTGGCCTCGACTAAATCTTTGATCTTGTAAAATTGTTCAATGCCGATCGAAGCCTTGCAGTGTTCGACCATGATGATTAAGATCCAAAAAGAAAGATTCTGGATGCGTCGAATATCTTCGTATGTGGATGATTGATCAGCCCTCATTCTTTTTAAATCCATCCTTAGTTCATTCATTGCCTTGCGGATCACATCAGCTTCAAAGCCAAGTTCGATTTTTTCCCTGATGATTTCAGTAACTGAAGTAGATTTCACCCGTGCCTCTGCCCTGATTTTTGCTTCAAGATCATCGGGCAGTCGTGCTGATATTTTATTTTTTAGCTTGTTCCCCATTGCCCTCTGCTGATATCATTCACTTTTTAGGTGGTTTCACATTTGTTCTGTCCGACATTCTGTCCGACAACCCAAGCCATTAATAACATCCCAAATAAACATGAATTTGAACACCACTTGTCATCTCCCCTTGCAATCAACGATTGCGTATGGTGTCCGTCTTCAGCGATTTCACAGATCCTCTACAGTATTCTAAAATTCCTATTATCTTAGTTATCTAAACTGTTCGCGTGCATCACTTTTGCGAACGAATAATCAGTTTCATAAGCGCATACCTTCGTACGCAGGCCTAACTTCCTCTGTGTTCTCGAAAAGAATTTTACTTTTTGATTTTCTCGTGTAGAGCCACACGGTGATTGTTCTTGACAGCAGCAGCAACCACTGCTATTCAAAATCAGCAAGGGATTATGATCTCGTCTGGTCATAATGTTCCTTCAGAGAGCCGGTCCCTCCGCCAAGATGCGACCGGCTTTCTCACTTCAAAATTTAGTCTATCTTACTTCTTTCTATTTCTTGAATTGCAACTCGTCATTTTTCCCCAGTCTTATGCGACCGTCCAGGAGTGCTTCTTTAAATTTCTTCATAACCTTGTCAGAAAACAAGACGGCAGAGAAAATCCCTGTCTTACGGATTAATTCCATATCGGTCAATCCACCTAGAACGAAGCTTCTGAGCATCTGCGCCCGTGATTTACCCAATTCGTTTGCAATACTATCGATGCGCTCCACTTCCTCATCTTCAAGAGGCACATTATATTGTTTGATCTTTCGCATTTTTTCCTACCTCCGGTTATTATTGTTATATCCTTAATATACACTTTAATAATTTGAATTAAACTATAATAAACTATTTTGGATTTGTCAACAATTATTTTTAAACAACTGTTGGGGACAAATTCGCAGGGAAAGCCATTCCTCTATACTGTTACTTTATGGTGCTTTTCTCTTTCGCCCCGTGTTCATACGCGAAGGCATTTGTGTTTGCCTTAGACAGCATTCAGAAAGTGCGACAGCATTCTTTCAGTTAACTATTGAGATGGGGCACCGACAAAGACGAGGACGCATCGAAATGCTATTTGAAGTGAATTAAATCTGCCATTTCTAAATATTCCCTCTAGAACCCTTGCGATATTGTTTTCTTCTTGAAAATAACATGAAAAGCCGAAGACAGGGTATGCTGGGCTTCAAATACAAGTCTTGATATTGGAACTCCTGAGCATTTTGCTGAATATGGATCGAAACATGCGATGTATTGACAGCGTATTTTACCTCCGTATAGAATCCGCTTACCTTCCTGTAGGTCATGAACCGTCAACCAACACTAATAGGCAGGACTTCAACCTGCAGTCATCGATGTTATTCCCTCAAAAATTATGATATGGATGACACAATAATAGAAAAGTGGATAAGGAAACTACGATGCCAAAACAAGAAAATACGCAGATTGCCCTTATCGATATAGTCTTCCGTGATCCTTCTATAAAGCACGGTCTCAAATTCTTCGAGAAGGGTGAGCGCAATAAAATTAAGTTGCGCGAGAATGAGGATAAAATTGAGATTTGGTGCGCAAAACGAGAAAAATGGTTTAGAGCAAAACCCGAAGAAGTTGTTCGGCAGATGTTTCTTGTCTGGATTCAACAGTCACTGAAGTATCCTCTTGCACGTATAGACGTTGAACGGCCAATTCAGATGGGGCAGGATGCAGAAAAAGAGCGGGCAGATATTGTCATCTTCAGCGACCATGCTCGCACTGACCCTTATATCATTTTTGAGGTAAAAAAACCGAACTCGAAGGAAGGTCTTGAGCAGCTGCGTTCCTACCTTCGCTGGACGGGTTGTTTCTTCGGTTGCTGGTCTAATGGCAGCGATTACAGTTTTCAACTTAGAGAGGAAGAACTAGAGACTAAGAAAGCTCCATACTTCTACCGCGATATCGCGCGTCTTCCTAAACTAGGAGAACACTTAGAAGATATCTTAAAGCCTCTTTCGTTTGCCGAACTAAAACCAATTATTGACATGAGGGCCTTGATCGAACGCTTGGAACATGATGCTTTAGCTAATGCTGGTGTAAACGCATTTGACGAGCTCTTTAAACTTTTGTTTGCAAAACTGCATGACGAACTGCGTCCAAAGAGGAAACCAACTGACCCAGTTGAGTTTCGTGTTTCTGCAGCAACACCAGAAGACCTTTATAAACGTTTCAACGGCATGTTTCAGACTGCAAAGAGACGAGCAAATTGGGATCAGATTTTTGATACTGGCGAAGAACTTAAATTAAAAGGAGAGGCCCTAAAGCTGTGTGCTTCTGCTCTTGAACGCTATTCATTGATGCACACTGATCTGGACGTTGTGGACGCGGCGTTTGAATATTTGATAAATCCAGAACAAAAAGGGCAAAAGGGACAGTATTTTACTCCTCGACCGGTTGTGAAAATGGCTGTCAAAATGATGAATCCTCAGGACGGCGAAAAGGTGATTGATCCCGCCTGTGGATCATGTGGGTTTCTCATACATAGTATCAGACATGCCCAGAAGCTTTATGGGTGGAAAGACGCTGAGATTTATCAGTATGCCAATGAGTATCTTTTTGGGGTCGATTTTGACGATCGCTTAAAGAAAGTAGCTAAAACCATGATGATTATTGCCGGTGATGGCAAGGCAAATGTCTTTGGTGTTAATACCCTTGATGTGCGCGAGTGGCAAAATTCTGATGCACTGAGAAGAATCGGCCCCTTTTCTAAGGATATTAGAGACGGCGATTTCGATGTGGTTCTTACCAATCCACCTTTTGCTGGAAAGGTTACAGGAAAGACACAGCTTGCTGCCTTTGATCTATATGAACTCGCTCTCACAGGGGCCTTAAAGGATGATGAGGAAGAAGACACCGAAGAGTCTGAGTTATCTGGCGAAGAAAAAAACTCAAAGAAAAAGAGCAAAAAAAGCGTAAGTGGCATGAATCGCGACATTCTCTTCCTGGAACGATGTTTGGATTTATTGAAACCTGGGGGAAGAATGGCGATAGTCCTGCCTCAGGGCAATCTTAATAATCTCGGTACGCGCAGCCTTCGCTCCTGGCTTGCCGGAAGAGCGAGACTTTTGGCCGTTGTGGGGCTTCATGTAAATACATTCAAGAAATTCACGGGGACAAAGACAAGCGTTGTCTTCCTGCAAAAGTGGGGCGGTGAAGGAGGAGAGCCGTTAAGTAATTACGATGTCTTTATGGCGACCAGCCAAAAAAGCGGCAAGAATAATAGCGGAAAGTATGTATTCAAAACCGATAGCCTCGGCAATCTGATAGATGATGATGGCGTGTCAGTCACTGAGAGCGGTAGATCACCAGCTATTGACCATGACCTTGATGAAATAGCAACGGCCTTTATTGAATGGGGTAAGAATCAAGGCTTTTCCTTTTTGGTTGAGGAGTAAGGAATGGCGGATATATCCGTTGTGCCATTGGATGAAATTAGTGGATCGGCAAGATGGGATGCTGAATACTTCCAGCCCGGCTATAAGGCATTATCGGCCAAACTTGCTGCTGCAAACCCGATTCCTATAGGTGAATTTGCTTTTGTCACCGATGGTATTCACGGTTCACCAGAATGGGTTGAAGAAAAAGGCTTTACTTATTTATCAGCCAAATGTGTTAAAAACAATGTCTTTGACTTGAAGTCCGCAGGCAGGATAAGTCAAGCGCAGCATGCCGCTAATCCTAGAACACAAGCCCGGCTGAATGATGTTCTTATCACAACTGTAGGCACTGTTGGAAATACAGCTGTGGTTTATGCAGACATCTTGCCCGCCAACATGGATAGGCATCTAGGAATAATCCGAATAAGCCAAGAAGCAAATGTTGACCCATACTATTTGTCAACTTTCTTGAACTCAAAATATGGTCGGTTTCAAACAGCCAGAGAATCCACGGGAAATGTGCAAGCTAATCTGTTCATTGATAAAATCCGTAGTCTTCTTGTGCCATTTGGCAATTACACAAACAACGTTGCAAAGCTAACACGCGAAGCCTATGAAAAATACAATCAGGCAGACAGTTTGTATCCCGAGGCTGAAAAAGAGTTATTGGAGCGCATCGGTTGGTGTAAACTGATGAAACCTACCAAGAACTATTATGTCGAAGAATTCTCTGAACTGGAAGAAAGAGAAAGAATTGATGCAGAGCATTTTCACCCTGATTACAAAAGGCTTTGCAAGCACCTAAGCAGTATTGGCGCAGACGCAATAGAAACCGTTTGCCCATTTAACAAACATGGAATTCAACCACCGTATGTAGAAGATGGGAAAGTGCCTATAGTAACCCAAAGGCAATTTAGGCCAACTACTTTAGATATGAGTGCAGTAGAGTTATTCACAGATAGTTCATTTACGAATGAGAACCCCGAATTCGTATTGCGAAAATGGGATGTTCTGACTTATTGCGTGTCTGCTGGCGTTTATCTTGGACAGACGAACATCTATCTTGAAGATACTCCGGCAGTTGCTGCAAGTTTCGTTACGATACTCCGCACAGCGATTTTGAACCCTGCTTATCTCGCGTTGTTTCTGAACTCATCCGCTGGAACTCTGCAAAGCAACGCATTGAAACGTGGCACATCCCCTTTTTACCTTTATCCAAGAGATTTAGCAAAGGTTTTGGTTTTTATCCCCAAGAATAGAAACGGACAAATTGACACGGAATGGCAGAAGAAGTTAGCGGATAATGTTATTCGCGCAAGCAAAGCAAAAGCTGAGGCTCAAGCAATTATGGAAAGGGCGAAGAAAGCTGTTGAAGATTCAATAGACTCTTCTGCGCACTAATTTGAGCAAAAGTCTTTGCAGAATTCCCCTCGGATTGCCGCGAGGAGTTTCACCGCTTATAAGTGATAATCCTCGCTTCAATTTCAAATCAAAAAGAGAGATTTCGTAGCTGGCGTCGTTAACCGGCGCATTTGATTTTTTCTTTGATCACTTTTGCTCACTTCCAAAGGAAAGCTGCTACACAAACGCTTTTCCCCAAAATCTCGACTTAATAAAGTTATCAATAAATTTGAAACATGATTCACGTCATTGATAAGGTAGTTGTACTATGCTAAACCAATATGCAAATCGTTTCATTATATTTAAGAAAATATTTTTAAGATTATGCATATTCTCTTAAAAATATTTTAACAATATATGCTTCCCAGAGATTTTGTTTCAATTGAAGTAATCAAATGAAAGAAATCCAAGAAATTAATTGGAACAATTTTAAGGCCAAATTCAACGGGAAAGAGCAGAAGTTTTTTGAAGATCTCTGTTATCATTTGTTCTGTTCTGAGTTCAACAATGACATAGGAGTTTTTCGTTACAAGAATCAGACCGGGATTGAAACAGACCCCATTGAACGAGACGGAGAGGTGGTTGCCTGGCAAGCTAAGTATCTCGACACTGCTATAAGCACAAAAAAAATGATCTCATAACGAAAAGAAGACAGTTTTGCGCTGCACATACTTAAAGTTGCAAGAGCGTAATCGCTTTGTCGGCTGGCTCTGTATAGCATATCCGGAATTTACAGCTTTGATGCCATAATGCCTGCGCAAACGCCTGACGCACTTTATAGATAACGACCAATTTATTACATGCGATATTCAGCCTGATGGGAAATGTTTACTTGACAAACTATTCAGGATAAGATGACCTATCGCAAATGGGATGGCAGATTATGGACTTAATAGGATTTCCGATAAAGATGTCGGAAATAAGTAAAATGCAAAAAGACGGGGACAAGGTTGGTTTGTCTTTTTCTTATGCGTGTATTGTATGTATGACTCTTTTTTTGATTTCGCTTTCACTTTATTGGCTCAACGAATTGGATCTATTCAAGACCTCGTCGCTTATTTTATTGCCATCTACTGGCATTTGCTTGCTCATAGTTTATCTTTGGAGACCATATTTTTTATCTGATACAGCAAGATATAGAAGGTTAGACAATCTAGAAGGACTTGCTTATGAAGATGCTCTTGAAAAAATGGCGGATGATGACCGGGAGCGTTACCTCAGCAAAACCAAGGGAGGATATATCAATGTCGATCGCAAGATATCACCTCTCGAAATTATTTTTGATCCCCAAAACCTCTCCGGAAGATTTTGGTCTATGGTATCGATGGAAGGAGTCGCAGCCTGGCAGTATAGAGTAGAGATTAAAAACAATTCTTTAAAGACTCTTAAAAATGTTTCTGTGACTACAGAGCATATCGGCCAAATGCCTATTTTGCCGACAGACAAAGTATTTACAAAAACAAGGAAAACATCTTGCGACTTAAAGCCAAAATGTTCTGAATTAGTAGCCGTTCTTCACTGGCCAATTCCCAAAAAACAGCCAGGTATGTTATCAGGCAAAACAGCCTTAGAATATGGGCCGATAAGAATTACTGCGGCCGCTGATGATGCGTTACCAACTGTTAAGATATTCGATTTTGATTATCAAACTGATCAGATGTTATTTGAACGGAAGCAATATTAGCAAATTTGCTCTCACATAAAAGATCTACTGATGCCAATTTACCCGATTAACTCATAACAAGGGAACGAGGGACCGGATTATGAAGCCCAGCCATCTCTTATTTACCGAATCAAAAGGCATCCAGACAAATAAGAAATCGTTGACCAGCTTGCAAGAATTTCTGGACTGCGTTCATTACTTCGAACGTAAGTGGGGTAATAATCGTCTCTGGTTTAGAGGAATCTCAAATTCAAATTATGAATTGAAACCCAGCATATACAGAAAAGAAATTTGGAGCTACGATGTAGAAGAGGCAAAAGAGGTTTGCAGCGAATTCATTAGAAGGGGCAAGCCATTCGCAAATAAACAATCAGTCAACTCCAAGTGGGAATGGTATCATCTAATGCAACACTATGGAGTACCCACTAGACTCTTAGATTGGACTGAAGGCGCACTTATAGGACTTTTCTTTGCTGTCAGAAAAATCAAAAATAAGAATACGCCCTGTGTCTTATTGGTTGATCCCTTTAGGCTAAATAAATTGTCAGCTAATCAAACCGTCCTTTATTACTTAGACCCAGTTTATCGAGAAAAAATTGATGATAAGGTCTTAAAATATTTTGATGATGAGGCTGAGCTTCCTGACTATCCTGTCGCTCTTTTACCTCCACATTTAGACGAAAGAATAGTGTCCCAGCAAAGTGTATTCATCATATTTGGAAAGAGACGCAATGGTCTAGTAGACATAGTCAAAAAAAAAGCTGATAAGAAGCCAAGATTGGTCAAATTGTGCATTGACCAACGAAAACTTCATTATATCAGAAATCAATTAGCTACCGCAGGTATTACCGAAAGCAGCCTATTTCCTGACCTAGAAGGCCTTGCCAGAGATATTCGGCGTGGGTTTAATATGAAATAAGATGAATTCCCTCGTGACATTGATCGGAAAGTTTCATTGGTGATGTGATTTTAATAGCCCTGCTATCAGTCGGTGTGCGAGTTTCTGAGGCTATTGATTGAACTTTAACCGTAAGGTTCACATTTGGAGGTAATAACATATGACAAGTATAAAGGATCATTTTCTGTTTACACTCCCTATTCCACTCGTTTCTGGTGTGTTTCTGGTGCAATCTGGGCAAAGTGTAGACACTGTGTCTACACTAAGTTTGACTGAATAGTTAAAGGTGGCTTAGATTTGATACTCATTGATTTATTTGATTATTTCTATTTGTACTCACCGTGAGGACAATCAATATCCCGGGAAACTTACTTTTGTGGACACTGTGTCCACAAAATAAAAAATCATATTTTTTCACTCAAATCCTTTTTTTTATCGCTTCCTGAAAGAAATATACTGATGATATCCTTCAATTTTGTAGATTTCAGATGAAAGTCGTGATAATAAAGCTCAAAATATGACTGCAGTTGACAGAATTTCACCCCGAATAGCCATGCTGAAGGGAAATAAATGCTGTCCATTCATTAAATACCCCGTTTTTTAACAAAAGAGCGGGGTATTTTATTGAGGGTGAGGTGCAGTAATCACCATCTTAAGAAAATGTCATTGTTACTATGAAGAGGAGGAAAAATGTCAATCCAAGCAAAAATTGAAGACTTGATTTTTGATGTCGACAATCCTCGGTTTGAAAGTCTCAGTGACCAGAGAACCGCCCTTCAAAAAATAGTAACCGATCAAAAGGATAAATTATTTATTCTAGCTGAAGACATTACGGCACAGGGTTTAAATCCTGCAGATCTCACAATTGTCATAGAATCAGAAGATGGCGATGGCCGTTATGTAGTTCTCGAAGGGAACAGACGGTTGGCTGCCTTAAAACTTCTTTCCAATCCACGTCTTTTTGATTCAATCACAATGAAGCCCAGCCTAAGGAAAAAATTTCAAGATTTAATAATAAAATTCAATAAGAATGAGATTGAACCAATAAATTGTGTTTTATGTGAAAGTAGACAAGAGGCCGATCACTGGAGGATGTTGCGTCATACAGGTGAGAATCGTGGAGCTGGAATAGTAGGCTGGGATGGTATAGCCACGGCACGTTTCACCGGTAAGGATGTATCTCTTCAGGCTTTAAATTTCGTAAGAAATCAGGGGGGTCTCAAAATAAGCGATCCTGATAAATTCCCAATCACAAATCTCGGCCGATTATTAGGTACTCCACATGTTCGTGATGTCCTTGGCATCGACATCATTGATGGAAAATTGTGTTCTGAACTACCTTCTGCTGAGGTTTTAAAAGGCCTAAATAAGATCATAACTGACATTCAAAGTGGTAATATTAAAGTAACACATATCATGTCCAAACAACAAAGAGAAAGATATGCAGATAAATTAGGGAAATCTGACAGACCAGATAAAAGCAAAAAAACCCAATCATGGTATCTCGAATCTGAAGAAAAAGTGCCAAAGGACAAATCTAAGAAAAGTTTACGCCAGTCAACAGAACGAAAAAACCTGATACCCAGGGACTGCATTCTCCGAATTAATGATCCTCGCATAAATGCAATATATAAGGAACTAAGAACGCTTAATATTGATAAATTCTCAAACGCAGTATCCGTTCTTATGAGAGTATTTTTGGAGCTAACGACAGACTTTTATATAACAGATAAAAGCTTGCCTGGATTGAACCTAAACAATCCCAACTTAAGTCTACATGAGAAGGTCAAAGCCGTTGCTGATCACCTCGTTAAGAGTGGGGTTCCAAGGAATGATTTAAAAGGAATAAGGGCAGCAGTGAGTAGTAGATCAAGTCCGTTTTCCATATCTACCTTACATTCTTATATGCATAGCAGATACAATCAACCCAAAACTAAGGATCTTCTCATCGATTGGGATAACGTGAGAATCTTTTTTGAGAAAATATGGTTGTAAAGCTGGCCATTCTTCTTCAACTATGATATTGATTCTAAAATTTTGTTCTTGGAGGCCAGTGTGTTATATTCCTCTCCTCTGCGTTATCCAGGCGGTAAAAGAAAACTTTCTAGCTATATCAAGCGCATCATCGAGGAAAACGGTTTATGCGATGGAAAATATATTGAAGTCTATGCTGGTGGAGCTGCCGTCGCTCTTGATTTGCTACTCCAAGAATACGTTACGCATATATATATTAATGATTTAAGCAAATCTGTTTATGCATTCTGGCATTGTGCTCTTAATGAGACAGAGGGCCTTTGTAAATTAATAAATGATACACCCGTTAATTTTGATATATGGAAAAAGCAAAAAAGTATACAAGCGAATCCCGCCAATTACAATATTATGGATCTGGGCTTTTCAACATTTTTTTTGAACCGGACAAATCGGTCCGGTATTATTAATGCTGGAATAATTGGGGGTAAAAATCAAAATGGAAAATGGAAGCTCGATGCTCGCTATATGAAGAAGGATCTTATAAAAAGAATCGAGTTAATTGCAAGGTATGGAAAGAGAATTAGTTTATATAATTTTGATGCAGTTGAATTTATTAAAAATATATTCCCAGGATTGCCTGATAAGTCTTTACTTTATCTAGATCCTCCCTATTATATTAAGGGCAAAGATCTCTATGAAAATTATTATGAGCATGCTGATCACAAAAAATTATCAGAGATTGTTATAAAAAAAATAATAAAACAAAAATGGATGATCTCATACGATAACATCCCGCAAGTTTATGAATTTTATAAAGGTTATAGATATATAACTTATCAGCTGAATTATACTGCACAGAAGCACTATCACGGATCAGAGGTTATTTTTTTCTGTCAGAATATGAAAATTCCCAAAATGACTAATTCAAAATTAGAATTAGTTCACCATTATTGCCAATAAGCATCTCTGGATGAAATTTGTAATTGATTATTATCATTGAGGTGGCCGCTGCAAATATTGCTGGACTTGGAATATCATACGGACCCGTATAAACAATGTTAGGCATCTGACATGGCCATTCCTCCATTCAAGGTTTTCACGCGGCTTGTCCGTCAGAGTGCAATTCCGTTTCTCATTGCGCTAGTCTATGCATGGTGGGACTATGCATCCACGCCAGTGGCTTCGCAAACCCGGTCAGGCTTCGTGAAGTCCTTTGGAGTCGCATTCTTTTTTGTGATGTGGTTTGTAGGTCTATGGTTCCGCACTGACAAAAAAATCTCGGACGATGAAAAGCTCTCTGACATCAAAGCGGATGTTCAAGACATCAAGGACGCGATAGCGCAAAAGACTCACATACAATTCGCTACTGCCAGGCAACTTCCTGTCAGAGATTTCGTTGCACGAACCCTCTTGTCCGAGGCTGAAGCCGCTATAGACGCCGGCCTGAACCGTTCAGCGCTAGTGATGGCTGCTGTTACTTTGGAACATGTGCTTCGTCAATTCGCCCAGCGAAAAAATCTCCCGGAGGCATCTCATTTGCCAATTCCCAAGATTCTCTCCCGCCTTCGCGAAGTTCTTGGGCCGGCCGTAACAGACGATCTTTACGGTTTGTGGCGCGCGCGAAACAATATTGTTCATGGACGAGAAGGAGAACTCATCGACTCGAAGTCTGCAAACCGCCTATATGATAGTTTCAGGTGGGCAGTGGGTTTTCTCTCTGAGGGTGAAGATACTTAACATCATAGCATTCGAGGGGACGCCGGGTAACCGGAGTTGCTCGGCCCAAACTTGGTGACCCGGCACCCCTCAACTTTACGTTAATGCTTTCAATCAATAATATTCACATCTTCACGATGGTTCCATGTATTGACTTGTGAAAGTCAATAATCACGACTCGATATGACAATGGCTGTAAACTCAAGTATGGTTCAGGACATACTCAAGTAACAATGTGTGCATTAGACGTCTGTAACATTATATAATGTTCTTTAATCGCAAATAAAAGATTATGTGATGTTTTATCAAAATGTAACATAGGCAGGGGAGTTGATAACTTATGATGGACGCAAATGAAGAAAGGTTATTCCCGGAAAATGAAATAATACCATTTTATAATCGTGAAGGGAGAGCAGTATTCTATCTCTATAGCGATGGCGTATATTTTTATCACTATGATGGTACTCCGCTAGGGTATTTACATGGCAGACAATTTGTCGTCTCATTTTCAGGGAAATATCTCGGATGGATCCAAAATGGTTGGATAATGGATTATTCTGATGGGAGTTATGCCTTCTTCTCCCCTTATGCATCAGGCGGTGTTTCAAGGCCTAGCCGAAAGTCACGCCCGTCTAGAAGCTCTCGCATGAGCCGTCCCTCGCGTTTATCTCGACAATCTCGACCCTCGCGCCCATCGCGCAAAAGTAGATGGAGTGATAATAGTTCTGAGTCGTTTTTTCCAGATTACCGATGATAATAAAAGGCCGAACAAAGGAATCTATAAAATAGATTTCACTGTTAGCAACAAATAGATTTCACTTGACATATTGCTGATGCATATTACAATGCACAGTATATCTATGTTGTAATGTCACAGGAAAAAGCCCTTTGAGAAATGGTCATCTAAGTGATGATGCTTTTTATAGGATTTGACATCAATTCATACCAGTTAAGATCAATGTGAAAACCTGCCCAGAAGATTTATCTTGTACAGTGGAGTTCAGAAATGATTTTAAAACCGGTTGAATGGAATACGGTTGTTGTTGGAAGTTGGAATCCGGCGATTCTCACGCCGCAGGGAATTGCTGACATTTTGTTTAAGAAACCTGCAGATGTTCCGGTTGAGATTATGGTTCCTTTGGATGGTATAGGGCCGCCACGTGTTGGTATAGATGAACAAATCGTTACAGTTGAATTAGGGCGCTTAGTTGTTGAATCAAAAAAGCCTGAGTGGAGTGGATTAGAGCAGTCCAGAAGGATTGTATTAAATGCGATAGAAGGGCTTCCAAGAACACCATTGAGTGCAGCTGGATTTAATGTTCGTTACTGTTTGGAAGGGGTAGCAGCAGAATTAATCGAATTATTTGAAACAAAATTTGATGCGTTGTTGTCTGATGCGATGATTAAAATTCTTGGTCGAGAAATGCGTCGTTCCTTGGAATTCAATAATGGGATTATCAATGTTCATATTACAGGTTTTGATTCAACCAAATACAACGTATTGATGAATTTTGAAAAACAATCTAAGGCAACAAAGGATTTGGTAGACTGGTTGAATACAGGAATTGAAAGCGTCAAAGATATTGTGAGGAAGATTCTTCAAGATGTATTGAAGATAAGCAAGGAGGAAATTCCAGAGTGACTACATCGACTAATGCATCAAGAGAGGAAAAAAAATCCACTGTTAATGAGTCAGGCGAGGTTAATTATACGAGAGCGGAGCCTAAAGCTATTGACATCGATGTGAGCACAAGTGGGTGCGCACAGGTGGTTGGCTCTGTTTCAACTTCTCGGACTTCCGGAGAGGTTAAACTTCGCTTAGCTCCTCGCGAAATGACAAAGCGAGTATCTAATAATACGTCGAGTTGATTTTAGTCAATCATGCATTGGACTTATGAGAAAGAGTGCCCGCCAAAGGATGCAGCTCTTCGCCAAGGCGATATTTTAGAACGCACTGACGAACTTCTGACACTGTTTAATGAGGTGCATCCTCACTTCTGTGATGAAAAATACCGAGGATTTTTAGTTCTAACACAAACTTGTGATCTGGTAAAACGTGAGCAGGGATGTAGTGCCACACATATAACTCTTTCAGTTATACGTTCGATGCAAGACCTCATTAGTGATGTGCTGAGGAGTAGGTTCGGATATTTAGCTCCTGGAGTATATGTCGAGGGCAAGAAAAAGTATGTAGAACAATTGATTGAAAGAATCATTAATCAAAATGAACAAGCTTTAGGACTGTTCTATCTCCATCCCGATGCTGATGTTGGGATACCTGTACATTCTGTGTCGATACTTCGGGTATCAATTGCAGTGAGGGCCGAGGAACATTACAATACATTGGCCAATGCAAGAATAGGAAGGTTAGAGCAATTGTTTCAGTCAAGACTTGGCTGGATGGTAGGAAATCTATATTCGAGAGTAGCGGTTCGCGATTGGAAAGATGAGGCAGTTGCGAATGAGATTGCTTTAATGAAGGATTTACTATGTTTTGGAAATAGAGCGCCTATTTGGATTGGGAAGAAGACTAGAGAAAAATGTAAAAAAGCGGGTATCAATATAGAAGAGCTTTCCCCGTCCGATATTGAAGGAATGATAAGTAGATTGCGGGAGCCGGAGGCAAAGGAGAAAGTAATAAAGAGGGTCATGGAACTCATAAAAAATAATCTGCCAAAGATGCCTCCAGAAAAACTAGAAAAATTTGAAACACATCTTAGTAATGATCAGAAACTTGATGCTTTCATGAAACGATTTGAAGAAGATGAACAATTTGAATCGATGAGTTGTTCTGACCTAATTGAGCCCGCCATAAACTTCATTTTAACAATTTGATGTTGCCTCGATTGCATAAACTAGCACGGCTGCATAGTCGCGGCCGATTTTTACGTTACTCTCTTTTGATCCCTAATTCTTAAATCTGATGTAGCTCCACAGTTGAACTATTGAGGTGTTAACAACAGATTTATACCTCATTGAAGTGAAGTAACGATTGGATCAGCCTGAGGCCGTTTTACGGCCGGATAGTTGCACCCACAGGTTGGGCAAGATCTTTCTTTCATAAGTTTTCTCCTGAATTTGATAATTTTATGCGTGTCCCTCACTCTTCTCAAGTTAACCTTTGGTGGCGGCCGCGCCAACATCACCAGGGTAAAAAATAATTTATGATGAGGCTTAACTGCTACAGCTCGGCTCCGTAAAATGCAAATTTTTTTTATGGATACACCGGGTCTGGTCGGCCTGCTACACGTGGCATCTGAATTCATCATGATCATTCATTACAGAAAGATCGAATAGATGTCACTGAAGATACAGTGCAATCCGGAAAAAAGTTTTGCACTGTCAAACCAGGCGTATAAGAAATATATGTTACTGATGAGTCCTACGCTATTAGAGATCCACGCCTACTACAGACTTAATATAAGCGGGTTAAATTAGCGGTGCTTTTCTTAAGACTCATTTTTAAAGTTCGTATAGAAATGTTATAATGCTTCGCCATAAAGCTATTGGCGTAGTCGGCCGGTGTTCTGATAAGACGAACAATAGTTTCTTTAGATTCGGATGCGATATTGAATATCCTCAAATCATTTTCTTCCGCCCAACTTATAAGATATTTCATGATATCTGGGTCACGCAAATCCTCACCTTGCAGGTACTCTTTTTTGCACTTCTTTGACAAATTACTGGCAAGTTTACAAAGAATCTCTCTCATAGGGATTAGTATTTTATAGTGAGGTAAGAAACCTGTTTTGTGGTCTATGTGTAATGGAATTAGATGATCTAACAAAAGATGCCTCGCTGTTTCCCTTTCCTTTTTGTCTATATGCCATCTTGCAGCGTGCAAGACTCGCATAAGAATCGTCATTGCTTCATCAAATCCTGTGTCTTTTTTCAATCTGTGAATAAAATAATCTTGATTATCCCTTGTTGCGTGCAACCATTTCTTACAATAATCATAATAATGCGAACATTTTGAAATGGGAGTGGCATTTATTTCCTCTGGACACGTCGTCAGCTTACACACCTTATCATGTGATATAATGGAACCGGTACATGGATAGCGTGGAAGGGTTTCGACGGCTTCGCGAAGATCATATCTCGGCTTGTCAAATATAGTTCTAGCATCTGGTGTCACTATCTCTTCAAACGTTGCATTGTCATAAAATAATTTCCAAGCAACTTCGTTCTCAAATCCTAATATACTATTCTCCTCTATGAAACATGCATCGCATTTATTCAGCGTATTTTGGGGTTGTTTGCAACGGTCGTAACATCTTTCAAGGTTGCCTTTAGCGGTCACGTCATCTTTCTCCTCCCCGCCGCATGTCGCAATTTTCCTTCTATTATCATCCCAAATGGTCCGGTAGAGTGTTAATTCTTTATTCCAATGATTATATTTTGCCCTATATTCTACGCACGTTGATGGCACCTTTGGCATTTTGTGGCTGAATGAAAAAAGGAAGGATGGAAAATAAAACGCCTTAAAATCAGATTGCTGGCTTTCTAATTCTTTCTTTTTCATAATGCATTTCTATCTAATTAATGTTTGTAATCTTGCATAGCTTCCAAATCTGATCAACTGAAAAGTACAAGGAAGAGTTCAATAAAAGAACTGCGTTATGATTTTTGCAGATTGCCAACTGGTGGAATCACTGTCTTCCTTTACACCTGCTTAGTAGCGGGCAGTTATCAGAATTGATGATTACGGATGGAAAAAGAGTAACGGTGCTTCTGTGGTGTGCTCGCTGATTGGCTTTTGGAAAAAAATCCTTACTCCTCGGGCTCCCCTATCTCTTCATCTCTTCCTGCCTCAAAAACTAATTTTGCCTCAATAGTTTTTGAGATCATAACTTTCCCATCTGCAGCAACATTGTGCACAGTTACAGGTTCTTTTTTGAAAAGTTTACTTCCTTCTTTCCAGTCTGCCTCTATGCGCTCTCCGTCCCTCTTTCCACCTTTGATTGGATATATCATCTTAAACTTACCCTTTCTTTTGCATTACAACTCTGGCTTCATCAAATCCGAAATAATTATTATCTCTACTAACTTCTACAAAGCCAAATTTTTTGTAAAGGTTTATTGCATTACAGTTATCAGGCTCAACTGTTAACAACACCCGCTTAATTTTTCGATCTTGAAAAATGCTCAGCAAGTCACTTGTAAGTCGCCACCCTATCTTCTGACGGCGATACTTTTTATCAACAGCTAAGGATAGAACCCATGCTTCAAGAGCATTAGGTTTTAAAGCACCCAAAACATATCCAACTATATTCCCGTCATTAATTTCTGCAACTTTTAACAAATCACCGAAAATATCAAATGCCTGCCTAAAAAAGAAACGTGGATAACTATGACTATAGAATACCCTTCGTTCTACTTTTGAAATCAGCATTAGATCTTCGGGTTTAAAAGTCCGGATAATTATTGGAGGGGTGTTCATTACCTGTCTGAATACGTTATTCATTTAGACATAAAATCTACATCAACCATATCGATATGTCTATTATTTCTTTCAGGAAGTTGTGCTTACAGAAAACATTGAACGAAACACCGCCAAAAGTCATCTTTTTAAGAAAATATTTTTAAGATTATCAGTATTATCTTAAAAATTTTATTTGCTGCCATACTAGGCGTAGTGGCCATCAAGATCTCATCGAATTGAATGATCGTTATGAATTATATTTTGGGCGCATATCGCGTCCCCGGAGGACACATTTTGCGCTTAAAATATTACGTCATTAATGAATATGTGTTTTGCATTCCGTGCCTCTGGGAACCATGATAGATTTCCGCACTATTCCATTTAGGCAAACGGAATGTGCTAAAATTGCGCTCCTGAAGCCTGTTGCTTTCAGGGCATAGCCGTTATATGATACCGATCCTAAATGTCCTGGATGCTATGCGATAGTTATGATTTGATAAATCGATCAGGTCATGTCGTCTACCCCGAAGAAAAGCAAACAGATCGAAAATGAACGTTATGAAATCGCCGTGGAGGATTGGGAGGTATATTATCGTTTTGGAATAAATGACGTTAACAAGGACATTATTCAGGGAGACTATTGGGAAATTTCGGAACTGATTCTCCTGGGCAAGATTGTTTCACCTGCATTGGAAAAAGCTACGCGGGTAAAAATCAACATAACGGAAAGGCCGGAATTGGATGACCACTGGAAACGCGAGGATCCTGATAATCCTCCATTGGCTGTTGGATGGATGGAGATTCCCAGAAGTGACGATACCCTGATAATGAATTGCTGGATTCCTTCCCGGTCATTTGGACACGTCGCGATATCTGTTGCCTCGGGAAAAATAAATTACGTTTCAGTATTTGGAACAAAGCTCAAGCGGCGAAGGGGAAAGATATTCTACATACGCCTTTCAGCCCATCGCGAGGAAGATTGATCAGGAAAAGTGCTCATCCGCCTTATGAACGCCAGGCTTAAACATGTTCTATGTCTTTTGTTAATGTACTTACACTTGACATTTAGACGTCTAAATTGAGAACTGTTGTCAGATCGACGCACATGACTGAGTGTAAATTAATCCGATTTATGCTGAGGGAATAGACAAATTCTGAAAAAAGTACATTTTATGAGCAATAATTCGCATATTAGTTGAACTTCTGCGTTTAAAATATGCTTTAACTAGTATAATAAGTATGCTATATTTCATCTAATAAATGAATAACAACGCTTCTATTATATTATGGAAACTTTAGCAGGCATAGGAAAGGCAGATAGAGAGCGACTTTCGGCGCTTTTCCGAGAAACGAAAGGCACCATCTCCGTAGACGACGCAGCCGACATTTTGAAAGTTTCTTCCACCAATACAGCGAAGATGCTTTCCCGCTGGGCAAAGAATGGATGGCTTGCTCGTGTCCGCCGGGGGCTATATGTGCGGGTGCCTCTGGAATCGCGCACGCTTGATATTCCGCTGGAAGACCCATGGATTATTGCCGATCGGCTATACTCGCCCTGTTATATTGGCGGATGGAGCGCTGCGGAATATTGGGACCTTACTGAGCAAGTCTTCCGCACCGTCGTTGTTCTCACAACTCAGAAACCCAGAGAGCGCGCACCTGTCATAAGAGGAACGAGCTTCATGCTCCGTACTATATCTGAAAAAGCTTTTTTCGGGATGAAGCCGGTATGGAGAAGTCAGGTAAAAGTCTCTGTGTCTGATCCTTCCAAGACTATCATCGATATGCTGACAGATCCAAAGCTCGGTGGCGGTATACGTCCGACGGTAGACGTGCTCTTGAATTACCTGAAATCCGAGAACAAGAATATTCAGCTTCTGATCGATTATGCGAAACGCTTGGGCAATGGCGCTATTTTTAAACGTATTGGGTTTCTGTTGGAACGCTATACACCTGAGCAGGAAGCGGCTCTTAATGAATGCAAAACTCGACTCACCAAAGGAAATGTTAAGCTTGACCCCGCACTGCAGACTGATAAGCTGATTACTCGCTGGAGGCTCTGGGTGCCGGAGAGCTGGGCCAAGGAGAAGTGATTGATAGATCGTCAGGAAATAATGGATCTCACGCGAGAGTTTGGTCTTGCTCCCAACATTATCGAGAAAGACTACATGCTCGGCTGGCTGCTGGCCGGGATTTCGCATCATGCTGAACTCGGCGCGGGCTGGGCATTCAAAGGCGGCACTTGCCTTAAAAAGTGTTACTTTGAAACCTACCGTTTTTCTGAAGACTTGGACTTTACTCTTACAGAACCTGCACATAATAATGAAGACTTCTTAGTCAAGACATTCAAGGAAATAGCTGACTGGATTTATGATGCCTCAGGAATTGAAGTCCCGCACGAACTGATAAGGTTTGATGTCTACACGAATCCCCGAGGGAAAGTATCGGTTGAAGGAAGGATTTCTTATAAAGGACCTCTGCGGCAGGGCGGTGACCCACCGCGCGTGAAGTTAGACCTTACAGATGATGAGGTTCTGGCATTGGATACGGTCAGCCGCGAAGTCTTCCATCCTTACTCTGACACCCCTGATGGCAGCATACATGTTCAATGCTATTGCTTTGAGGAAGTTTTTGCTGAGAAAATTAGAGCGTTGGCAGAACGGTTGCGGCCTAGGGATCTTTATGACGTCGTCCATCTCTACCGGCATGAAAGTACAAGACACGGCCGTGATCTTATCCTCAGCACTCTTAAGGCAAAATGTGCGTTCAAGGGCATCCAATTGCCCACCATGGAGATGCTTGAAAGCAAGTCGGAACGAGCTGAACTAATATCGGAATGGGAAAATATGCTGGGGCATCAGGTGCCCGCACTTCCGCCTTTTGAGCAGTTCTGGCAAGAGCTTCCCGACATCCTTGAATGGCTCTATCGTGCAGCCGAAAAAGTTACACCGTCTCCAATGCCTGTGGGGAAGTGGGCTGTAGATACCACCTGGCGCCCACCCGCAATGGCGACAGCATGGCATACTTCAATCCCTCTTGAACCTATACGCTTTGCGGCTGCAAACCATCTCTGCGTCCAATTGGATTACATCGACGCCGAGGGAAATAGGAAAAGACCTATTATCCAGCCATACTCATTGCGCCGCACTAAGGACGACAAACTCTTGCTTTACGCAGTGAAGCATGAGACTGGGGAGGATAGATCATATCGAGTTGATCGAATTCGAAGTGCCGACGTTACAAAGACTTCATTCACACCTAAATATGCCATCGAGTTGACCGCAGCGGGTCCTCTTTCAGTTCCACCAATAATGAGGATGTCTGAATTGGGAGATGTGAAACCTCAACGTATTTTATCAACCGGCAGAAAGCGGAGAAGTTCTATTTCAAGCTATGGTCCTAAATACATTTTTCAATGTTCCTACTGTGGCAAGAAATTTACTCACAAATCGAATAATCCCGGCCTGAATAAACACAAGGATAGAAATGGATATCCCTGTCCCGGTCGCAGTGGATTCTATGTGACAACAAAGTATTGACTAGGAACTTGGCCAAGCCCTGCTGAAAAATAGCAGAAAACAGACAAAACGAAGAACAGGTTTTTTCGAATCGCTTTTCAGATTTTTTCTATTTCACCCTGTTGATAACCTGGGGTAAAATTGGGGTACTTTTTGTTGGTATTTGGTGCAAATATTGACCATATTTTACGTATCGAACGTTTTGAAAATGTATTCTAATGTACTGATATTGAAGGGAAAAGCTAATATATCTACATTTCTTAAAAATCAGTTCTTTTGCTTCAAGTCCCGGCCTCGGCACCATAATTGAAATCAAGAGGTTGGCTCAGAGATGGGTCAACCTCTTTTGCTTTCAATGAGTGCCCGGCCGGTGTTTGCTGACAAAGAATGCGAGGGCCAAATTAGCGCCATGGATATCGGCAGGGGCTATGCATCCCGGATCAGGTTAAACAGAAGACGGTCGACAATTTCGATAAGCCGTTTGAAATCGCCGCCGTGACTCATGGAAGATCCGAAGAGCTCCAGCCTCAGGCGGTTTATCTCCTCATCGGCGCACTCCACCGGGGAGAGAGGAGCCGTATTCATGTAGAACCGCTCCCTGATCACAAGGCGCTTCGCCTTCTCTACGAATGGAATGAGTTGATCCCGGATTTCCGATATATCCTCTCTCAATCGCAACAAATCCAGCGAGGCGGCATGTGCCTGCCCGCCATCAGTGTCGCTTAATCGTTTCCCGATTTCCTCCATCATCACGGCCAGCGTGCCGTATTCCAGTCCCCGTACCCCCCGGCGCCACTGGAGGAGCAGGTGGTTCCGCCAATACCAGAGAAAATTTCTTGAGCCTGTTGAGATCAGGTCCGAAACGGCCGTCTTAATTCCGTCGATGGCGTCACAAAATTCCGCTGAGTCCGGAAGGGGCCGCCTTCGCGAACGCGCCTTTCTCACTGGAGATTCTGAAGACCAACCCGATGCCAGATAGTCCCAGAGGTTTCTTAGAACGGCAGCGCCGTTTCGGTCTCCCGGCGTATCGAAATGGATGAGCGACAGGAACACTTTGCCTCGGCCAAAATGCCCCTCCAAGACGGCAGGCTCACCGTGCAGACGCGCCGGGTCCAAAAGAATTCCGTATCGCGCCTCCAGATCCGGCCATCCGATGACCCGACCGCCGGCCACAGAGATATCGGAACTGAAGGCATCCGGCAGCACTTCTTCATAGCAGGCAAGCATGCGGGTCCTTTGATCCTCGGTCTGGAACTGCGAAGGCCACCATGCAAAAAAGATGGGCGTATCAACTCCCTGCCAGATTCTGTGACCGGCGAGGGAGAGTCGGACGGGGCCGCTGAAGCTGGGAACCCTTTCCGTCGTGGGCTTCCGCCGTATGGGCATAAGACCTATACCGTCTTCCGTGGCCATGCCCGCACCCCCGCAGATTCCCAGATAGCTGCCGCCCTCCTCAACGAAACGCTTTATCTCTTCCTGTCCCCGATCTCCCAGGGCGGCCATCTTTTGCGACGCCCAGCCGCCGGGGACATACAACATGCGGTAGCGGGAAAGCGCCCCCCCACGGATCTCTTCTGACCGGAGCAGATCGAAAGGCAAACCGGCCTCCGTGAGAGCCTGGCGGGCCATCAGTCCCCAGGCGAACGATTCATCCCAGAGCAGGGCACACGCCCTCTTTGAAACATCCTTTACCCGGTGCTGGGCCCCGGTCGTTCTTTCGGCCATAGGCTTTTCCTGCGGATGAATTCTCCAAGTAGTGGTCTCCCGGAGATTCTTCATATTCTGCTTGATGACCGCCCACTCAAAACAAGATCACTTAAATAAAATCACCGGGTTGCAAATGAGAACCCCTAAGAGACGAGATACATCTGTAGTCAAAGAAAATCAGTTATCAAAGATAATCTTGACAGAATATTTAATTCTATCTATCATAAAATTATATATTTTGTCCATGCGAACCCTGCGAATAAAGTGTCCATAAAAAACGACAAAGAAACAAGTTGTCTCATAGAAAGGAGGATGTCATGAGTGGCAAAGAATTCGAAAAATTGTGGAAGACAGAAGACTGGTGGTCCGTGTGGCTGGGTCTGGGCATCGTAGTCCTCGCTATCGTCACGTTCTGGGCGGGCGGGTCTATCAAGGGCTGGGTCGTCATCCCGGCTAAACTGACCGAATTCAGCAAGGTCTGGGCGGACCTGGCGAAGAATTTAACCGGATACCTGGCGATCTTTCTCCTCTTTGGTTCGGTATTCAGCGTATCCATGGCTATCATGGGTCATAAACTGAAACAGTTCATACCCGGATTCATAATTCTTTTTGTCGGCTCCTGGGCCATTTTTTATCTCGCCGGCTGGAAGCTGATGGAGGATCTCAATATGGAAGCGCCCCTGCTGGCCCTCATCATCGGGCTGATCATCTCCAATGCGATGAAGATCCCTGCCTGGATGAAAGTCTCCCTGCGGACGGAGTATTACATCAAGACCGGTATCGTCCTTCTCGGCGCGACCCTCCCCCTGACCATGATCATCACCGCCGGGCCCGTCGCCATGCTCCAGGCGACTATAGTTTCTGTCGTCACCTGGCTCACGATCTACCTGGCGGCGACAAAGATTTTTAAGCTTGAACCCAAGTTTGGGGCGGTTCTGGGCGCGGGCGGCGCCGTCTGCGGTGTCTCCGCTTCCATTGCGGTGGGAGGCGCCGTCAAGGCAAAGAACGAGGAGATCTCGATCTCCATCGCCGTGGTGACCGTGTGGGCCATCGTCATGATCTTTGTCCTCACCTTCGTCATGAAGCAGATCGTTCCGGGAACAATCTCCCCCGGGGTGGCCGGAGCCATCGTCGGCACATCGGAGTTTGCCGACGCCGCCGGTTTCGCCGTTGTCGCCGAATTGGCGACTCGTTTCGGCGAGGCGCCGATCCACACGTTTACCCTGATGAAGGTTATCGGACGTGACATTTGGATAGGTATCTGGGCGCTCATCCTTTCCGTTGTATCTGTCATGTACTGGGAAACCAGTGAAGGCGAAAAGAAGACAACGGTGGGTGCCGGTATCATCTGGGAGCGTTTCCCCAAGTTTGTCCTGGGATTCCTTGCAGCCTCCCTCATCATGAGCTTTGTCGCCTCCATGGTGCCGGCGACTTATCTCGGCAAGGCCAACCTGGAAGGAAAGTTCAAGAACAAGGACTACAAAGCGGATTTCTCGCAGTACCAGATACCCCCGCAGTATGCGGATCGCATCACGGTTGACACGGCTAAAGGGCAGGTCACTGTCAAAGGCGAACTCTCCGACCAGGATCTGAAAGCACTGGCTGCCGGCGCCACGCCGGATCAGGCGATCGTGTTCAATCAACTTGTCGCCAGTTCGAACTGGTTCGAAAGGGTCTTGAACCCCAACGTCATCTCGCCGATCAAGAAGCTCCGCTCCTGGGCCTTCGTATTCTGCTTCCTGTGCATCGGCCTCTCGACCCGTTTTGCGGAGTTGGCCCACTTTGGATTGAAGCCCTTCTGGGCCTTCACCATCGGGGTCATCGTCAATGTCCCGCTGGGCATCGTGCTTTCCGCGGTGGTATTCAAGGATTACTGGATGAAAATAGGATGATCTAAGACAAGGAGGTAACATCATGGCGAAATCAGATACACCCCTTCTGGACCAGTTGGGAGGGGGTAAATGGCCGAGCTTCATTGACGACATTAAGCAGGCTGCCAAGAAGAAGCCTATGGCTAAGGATCTTCTGCGGCAGCTGGAGCTTTCCTATAAAGAAAAAATCGGCCACTGGAAGCACGGTGGAATCGTCGGCGTCAAGGGCTACGGAGCCGGCGTCATAGGCCGGTACTCGGACCGCCCGGAGGAGTTTCCTAACGTACAGGCGTTTCACACCCTGCGGGTAAATCACCCGACGGGGTGGTTCTACAAGACCGAGGCGCTGCGCAATCTCTGTGACGTGTGGGACAAACACGGCAGCGGTTTGACGAACATGCACGGTTCCACCGGCGATATCATTCTCCTGGGGACCACAACGGATCACCTCCAGGACTGCTTCGACGATCTCTCGGCAAAGGGCTTTGACCTCGGCGGCTCCGGCTCGGCCTTGCGGACGCCCAGCGCCTGCGTGGGACCGGGACGATGTGAGTGGGCCTGCGTCGACAGCCTCGATATATGCTACAACGTTACCATGAGCTACCAGGACGAGATACACCGCCCCATGTTCCCATATAAATTCAAGATCAAGGTCGCGGCCTGTCCCAATGACTGCGTCGCCTCCATCGCCCGGTCGGATCTGGCTATAATCGGCACGTGGAAGGGCGATATCCCGATAGACCAGAAGGAAGTGGCGGCCTACGCCGCTGCGGGCCTCGATATCCAGAGGGAGGTCTGCGACCTCTGCCCGACGCGATGCATGGTGTGGAACGGAAAGGAACTGAAGATCTACGACGAGGACTGCACCCGGTGCATGCACTGCATCAACCTCATGCCCAAAGCCCTGAGGCCGGGAGGGGAACGAGGCGCAACCCTCCTGATCGGCGGCAAGGCCCCCATCGTGGAAGGGGCGCTCCTCTCCTGGGTCATTGTGCCCTTCATGAAGCTGGAACCCCCTTACAATGAATTGAAAGACCTCATCTTCAAGATCCAGGACTGGTGGAGTGAAAACGGCCGGTCCCGCGAACGGGTCGGGGAACTCATCAAGCGCGTGGGCATGAGGACATTCCTGCGGGCCGTGGGGCTTCCCGCGCTGCCTCAGATGGTAAAGGCCCCGCGAACAAACCCGTATGTCTTTTTCTGGCCTGAAGATATCAAGAAAAAGGAGGTGAAGTGATATGCCAACCGATATCGGACCCCCTGACTATAAGACCATGCTCCCCCCCGTGATTCAGCGCAATTACGGGAAGTGGCGCTATCACGAAATCCTCCAGCCTGGTTTGATGGTGCACGTCGGCGAAACAGGAGAAGCGCTCTATACGGTGCGTGCGGGCTCGCCGCGGCTGCTTTCAACTGACCACATCCGGGAGATCTGCGATATCGCCGAGAAATACTGCAACGGCTATCTGCGTTTCACGAGCCGCAACAACATCGAATTCCTAACCGAGGACAAGGAGAAGGTAGCCCCGCTGCTTGCGGAGCTGGCACAGAAAAACTACCCCGTCGGAGGCATTGGGCACGCGATATCGAATATCGTCCACACCCAGGGGTGGGTGCACTGCCACACGCCGGCGACGGACGCCTCGGGCCCCGTCAAGGCGCTGATGGAAGAGATCTACGAATATTTCGTGACGATGAAGCTGCCCAACCATGTGCGGATCGCCCTGGCCTGCTGCCTGAACATGTGCGGCGCCGTCCACTGTTCCGACATCGCCATCCTCGGCATCCATCGGACTGTCCCCAAGCCGGACAATACTCGTATCCCGAACCTCTGTGAAATCCCGACGACGGTGGCTTCATGCCCTACGGGCGCCATTCGCGGGGATACCAAGACCAAGACCGTCAGCGTCAACAACGACAAGTGCATGTACTGCGGGAACTGTTATACCGTCTGCCCGGCCATGCCCATTGCCGATGCTGACAACGACGGGATTTCCATCTGGGTAGGCGGGAAGGTCTCCAATGCCCGGAGCAAACCGATGTTTTCCAAGCTGGCGATCCCCTACCTGCCGAACAATCCGCCGCTGTGGCCGGAAACCGTTGCCGCTGTGAAGAACATCATCGAAGTGTACGCGGGCAATGCCAGGAAGCATGAGCGGATCGGCGAGTGGATCGAGCGCGTCGGCTGGGAACGTTTCTTCAGTCTGACGGGGATTCCCTTCACGGACATGCACATCGATGATTTCGACATGGCTACGGAAACGTTCCGATCAACGACGCAGTTCAAATGGAGGTAACCATGAGCGAGGATCTGAAAGCGAGGGTCCTTGAGGCTTTCTGCCAGAAATCGAAGGGCGAAAAGAAGATGTTCTATATCCGTGATGTCACCAAGTGGTTTCCCGATGAAGACCGGCGTGCCATCCAGGATGTCGTCAAGGCCCTCATCGAGGAGGATGCAGTGAAGTACTGGTCGAGCGGAAGCACGACCTATCTCGTGCTGGCGGAATGTTATCCGAAGGAATAGCGGTGGTGGCTTGCGAAGGTGATAGAGCATGAGCCGACCCTGTCCCCGTCTGGTCATTGGGGCCTTACGTGGCAGCGCCGGCAAAACGACGCTCTGTGCGGCGTTGGCCGCGGCGCTCTATAAACGCGGCGTCACTGTGATCCCCTTTAAGAAAGGACCGGATTATATAGACGCGGCCTGGCTTGCCCTGGCGGCGTCGAACCCATGCTACAACCTGGACACCTTCATGATGGGGCGGGAACAGGTTGTCCGCTCCTTTTCGCGTCATGCCCCTTCGGGCGGCATTTCGCTGATTGAAGGGAACCGGGGGCTTTATGATGGATCAAATCCGGGGGGAGAGCACAGCTCCGCCGAGCTGGCCAAACTTATCAAGGCGCCCGTGGTCCTCGTGATCGACTGTGACAAAGTAACACGGACGGCGGCGGCCATGGTTCTCGGGTGCCAGCGCTTTGATCCAGAGGTGGATATCCGGGGAGTGATCCTGAACCGTGTGGCAGGAAACCGCCACGCGGTTGTTGTTCGAAGGTCTGTAGAAAACCACTGCGGTATTTCCATTCTCGGCACCGTTCCGCGGATGGCGGACATCCCTTTTTCGGAAAGGCATCTCGGGTTGATCCCGCCCCAGGAACACGACCGGATCAGTCAAGCCTTGCAAAAGGCGGCAGACATCGCCGGAAATTACCTGGATATGGAAGGTCTGATACAGATCGCCCAAAGCGCCCCGCCATGGGAAGACCTTTCGGTTCCGGATGTTCTCCCGGCAGATGAGCCGGCAGACCCGGTGACCATCGGCGTGATCAGGGACAGGGCCTTTCAGTTCTATTACCCGGAAAACATCGAGGCACTTGCAGCAGAGGGCGCCAGGGTCATAGAAGTCAGCGCCATCAGCGAAGAAAGGCTGCCGTCCGTGGATGCCCTGTATATCGGGGGCGGTTTCCCGGAGACACAAGCCGGGCTTCTTGCCGACAATAAGGCTTTTCGCCGCTCCCTGCGGGATGCGGCAGAACATGGACTGCCGATATATGCCGAATGCGGTGGGCTCATGTTCCTTGGGGAATCGCTGACAGTCGGCGATAAGCATTATCCCATGGTCGGATTCTTGGCCATCTCGTTCGGGATGGAAAAGCGCCCGCAGGGGCATGGATACACTGTTCTCCATGTCGAAGAGGAAAATCCCTTTTTTCCCGTCGGGACTGAGATCAAGGGCCACGAGTTTCATTACTCCCGGATCCTCTCCAGGAATGAGGATGAGGGACATCTGGCTTTCCGGGTCAAGCGGGGAATTGGCATGGACGGCAAGAGAGACGGACTCTGCCGGAAAAATGTGCTGGCCACTTTCACCCACGTACATGCCTTGGGAACGCGAGAGTGGGCAGAAGGCCTCGTCGGCATGGCAAGAAGGTTTCGTGCCGGCAGGAAGGATTACGCCTCTTCAGTCAGCCAGCAGCAGGCCAAGCAGCAATAAGAAAGTTTTCAAATATATATTTTGAAATACATCACGATAGGAGGTTTCAAGCATGCCCCGGATAGAACTGGCAGGGAAGACGTATGAGGTGGATGAAGACGGGTTCCTTCAGGAACTGGACAAGTGGAGTGAAGAGTTTGCCCAGGCCTATGCGAAAGAGGAAAGCGTCGAGGGGCCATTAACGGAAGAACACTGGAAGATTATCAACTATCTGCGGGATTATTTCGAGAAGTTCGGCATCGCGCCCATGATCCGCAAGCTCTGCAAGGACAACGGCATCGATATGAAGAAGCTCTACGAGCTATTTCCGACAGGGCCTGCCAAGGGGGCCTGCAAGCTGGCCGGACTGTCGAAACCGACCGGGTGCGTCTGAAGACAGCTCCATAAGTGCAGCCGAGATAAAGGTGAGGAAGCCCCGCTCCAGCGAGATTGGGCCAGTCCCGCCGGATCAGCTTTATAAGATCTCTGTTACAGTAACCAGGGAACTGGAGACTTCAGGAAACAGTCTATGGGATTCTATGTTTTATCTTATCTTTGCGTTGCTGTGTTCATTCTTGCAACCGGTTACCGAGTTTACAGGCAAATCACCCTTCCCGTCCATGTCCGCTGGGAAATCTATCCTGTCCAGCATGAAACCGGCGCCAAGGTGGCCTATGGCGGCTCCTACCTGGAAGAGTTGAACTGCTGGGAAAAGAAATATGAAAGCTCGCTGTTCAATGAACTTAAGTACATGGTGCCGGAGATTTTGTTCATCAGGGGGTTATGGAAAGAAAACAGGAGCCTCTGGCGGGTCTCCTTCCCCTTTCATTTCGGATTGTATCTGATGATTGCAACATTCGGTCTTCTTCTTCTTCATGCCTGTTTCATCCTGTGGCGATTTCCCGCCTTTGCTGAAGGGGGCGCCATAAGAAGCCTGTTGGACGGCCTCATCGTTTTTGTGGGGTGGATCGGCCTGATCCTGGGAAATATCGGCGTTCTGGGAGTTCTCTACAAACGGCTGACCGATCCGGAACTGAGAAGTTATTCGTCTTTTTCCGACTATTTCAATATCCTGTTCATCTTTCTTTTTTTTCTTTCCGCCTTCGTTGCCTGTCTGCTCGGCGATCCATTTCTGGAAGGTGCAAAGGCCTATACGTTTGGCCTGCTGACCGGGGGGCATTCTCTGAATCCATACGTACCGGGTCAAAGCGTTCCCGGGAGGGTGGCCATTGTGTCAGCCTCGCTTCTGACCGCCTATATACCCCTGACGCACATGTCCCATATGTACATGAAGTATTTCCTCTATCACGATGTCAAATGGGACGATGCCCCGAACCGGCGAGGCGGATCGCTCGAGGCGGCCATCCTGAAAAATCTTGAACTCAAACCGACTTGGACGGCAAAACACGTGGAAGCGGACGGACGGAAATCCTGGCGCGACATCGCCTCTTCGGCGCCCAAGGAGATGAAATGAACAAACTCCGGAAACCCTCCGACATTGCGAAGCCGTCTCTCTGCTTATGTCACATTGAGTCGGGTGAGCTTTCACCGTTGCCTCCTCCCTATGAGGATTTCAATCAGGTGACGATACCCACTCTGAACCCGGACAAGGTCAAGGGCATTGAGGCATCTCTGGACGACACGGTTGCCATCGGCATCCCCAAGCCTGCGAGTAAGGAAGAAGAGGAAGAGCTGGTTCGTCAGTTTCTCTCGGGTCTGAGAAAACTTTTCGAGAAGGAAAACAACTGGACCTTTCTGCAACCCCTATTACTTTCCATGGAACACTGTGCCAAATGCCAGACCTGTTCCAATGCCTGTCCCGTCTATGAAATGAGCGGCCGGAAGGAGATCTATCGGCCCATTTTCCGTGCCGATGTCTTGCGTAGGATTTACAGGAAATATCTCAAGCCGGGTGGAAAAATCACCGCCAAGCTGACCGGCGATATCGATCTGAACTGGACGACGATCGCACGGCTTGCCGAACTCTCCTATCGCTGCACGCTCTGCAGACGCTGTGCTACAGTTTGCCCGATCGGTGTGGACAATGGCCTGATCACGCACGAGATCCGCAAGCTCTTTTCCCAGGAAATGGGCATCGCCCCCAAGGAGCTCCACGAAAAGGGCTCCGTCCAGCAGCTCCGGGTCGGCTCTTCCACCGGCATGAACCCCTTGGCAGTGAAGGACAGCGTCGAGTTCATCCAGGAAGAGATGGAAGAGATTACGGGATATAAAGTCGAAATCCCCTGGGATATGGAAGGCGCGGATATCCTGCTGCTCCACAATGCCGGTGAAATTCTGTCCTGGCCGGAAAATGTCGGGGCCTTTGCCATCATTTTTCAGGCGGCCGGTATTTCATGGACCTTGTCTTCGGAAGCGGCCGGTTATGATGCCGTAAACTACGGTTTATGGTATGATGATGTTCAATTTTCGCGCGTTGCTATTAAACATGCTGATATCGCCCGAAAGCTGAAGGTCAAAAAGATTCTCATCGGCGAATGCGGCCATGCGCATAAAGCGCTGACCGTCACTGCCGACCGTCTGTTGACAGGAGACCTCAATGTTCCACGGGAATCGGCCATGGTCACGCTGGAGGATATTGTCCTAAACGGAAAATTACAATTTGATCCCCATAAAAATGATTTTCCCGTTACCCTGCATGATCCCTGCAACGTCGTACGGTCCATGGGAATCGTAGAACCCCAGAGGCGAATCCTGAGAAAGATCGCTCCGCGATTCCGAGAAATGACGCCTCATGGCGTGGAGAACTACTGCTGCGGCGGCGGTTCGGGTTTCGCCATCATGTCGGGATATAATTTTGCGGAATGGCGAAATCTGGTCAGCTCCCGCAAGAAATTCCTGCAGATTCTGAATGCCTTTCAGGATGAACCCCAGGAGACCCCCAAATATGTCTGCGCCCCCTGCTCGAACTGCAAAGGCGCCATTCGGGATGTTATCACCTACTATCATGCGGAGGAGCGCAGCCGTCTCTATTACGGCGGCTTGGTCGAATTGATTGTCAATGCCATGGCCAACATGAAAAAACCGATTATCCGATTCGGTGAGGAACCATCGTGGGAATCATGATATGATAACAAAAATGAGGCGGGTGGAACATTCATCATGAACCTTCTCGTGTCCCTGGTTGCGATTCTGATCCTGATCCTGATCGCCTTGGGCGGGACTGCAATCGCAGGACTGAAACCTGTCTTTTTCGTTGTCATCCCCTGCGGCGCCTTTGCCGTTTTTGTGGCAGGTTTTGTCTACCGCGTTTTGTCCTGGGGAAGATTGCCTGTCCCCTTTTCCATACCCACCACCTGCGGACAAGAAAAATCACTTCCCTGGATCAAGAGCGAATCTCTGGAAAGCCCTTCGGGCACGGCCGGTGTCGTAGGCAGGATGGCCCTGGAGGTTCTCCTGTTCCGTTCGCTCTTCAGAAATACCCGGCTGTACCTGTACGATCAGCGCCCCGTCTATGCGAGCGCCAAATGGCTCTGGTTTTTCGGGCTTCTCTTTCACTGGTCCCTGCTCCTTATCATTTTGCGGCACATGCGTTTCTTCATCGAGCCCGTTGCCCCCCTGATCAACGGCCTCGCGGCGATAGACGGTTTTTTTGAAACCGCCATACCGACGCTGTTCTTGAGCGATGCAGCCATCGTCCTGGCATTGACATTCCTCTTCCTCAGGAGGGTTGTTGTCCCGCAGCTCCGTTACATCTCTCTCTTCACCGATTATTTCGCCGTTGTTCTAATCCTGGGTGTCGCGATTACGGGCATCCTTATGAGGAATTTCTTCCCCGTCGATATCGAGCAGGTGAAGACCATGGCCCTGGGTTGGGTGACCTTTGCGCCCTATGTTCCTAAAGAGATGAGCGCACTCTTTTATATTCACCTTCTTCTCGTCTCAGTCCTCCTGGCCTGGTTTCCATTCAGCAAGCTCATGCACATGGGAGGAGTTTTTCTCAGCCCGACACGGAATATGGCCACCGACAGCAGGATGCGCAGGCACATCAATCCCTGGAATGCGCCCGTAAAGGTTCACACCTATGAGGAATACGAGGATGAATACCGGGACAAGATGAAAGCGGCAGGGCTGCCGGTGGACAAGGAGTAGATATGTCCTCTATCAAGATACCTAAACCTGAGGAGATGATCCGGATCAGCTACAAACCGCCACGGACGCCGTGGATGGACACCCCTGTCGATTTCCGGCCGGGGACATGGAGTTACAGCGGAGCCGCCAAGAATCTCATCTACCTCGATATGCCGAACCCCAGGGCCTGGCAACCATACGAAGAGGATTGGAAACTGCCGGAGAACTGGAAGGAGATCATCCTTGAGGGGATGCGGGAGCGCCTGGATAAATACCGTTCCTTCAGGCTCTTTTTGGACCTATGCGTGCGGTGCGGCGCCTGCGCTGACAAGTGTCACTTCTACATCGGCGGCGGCGATCCAAAGAATATGCCCGTACTGCGGGCGGAGCTCCTGCGCTCCGTCTATCGCCGCTACTTCACAGAATCGGGAAAGCTCTTCGGCAGGCTCGCCGGCGCGCGCGATCTGACCGTGGATGTCCTCAAGGAGTGGTTTTACTACTTCTACCAGTGCACGGAGTGCCGTCGGTGTTCCGTGTATTGTCCTTACGGCATCGACCAGGCGGAGATCACCATAATGGGCCGGGAGCTCCTCAATCTCGTCGGGTGCAACATCAACTGGGTGATCGAACCGGTGGCGAACTGCTTCCGGACGGGAAACCACCTCGGCATCCAGCCCGGCGGCATCAAGGACATGCTTGAATTCCTGGCGGAAGATATCGAAGAACGCACCGGGGTCAGGGTGGAGGTTCCCATCAACAAGAAGGGTGCGGACATTCTTTTCATCACGCCTTCCGGCGACTATTTCGCCGACCCGGGGACGTACACATGCATGGGTTACATGATGCTCTTCCACGAGATCGGCCTGAATTATACCTTCAGCACCTACGCCTCCGACGGGGGGAACTTCGGCCTCTTCACATCCCATGAGATGGTGAAGCGCCTCAACAACAAGATTTATGCGGAAGCGAAGCGGCTGGGGGTCAAATGGATTCTTGGGGGCGAATGCGGCCACATGTGGCGGGCCATCCATGAATACATGGATACGATGAACGGCCCCGCCGATTTCCTTGAAGAGCCGGTGTCTCCCATAACGGGAACGCTGTTCGAAAACGCTCGGTCAACGAAGATGGTGCATATCGCAGAATTCACAGCCGACCTGATCAGGAATGGAAAACTGAAACTGGATCCCACGCGGAACGATCATCTGCGGATCACCTTCCATGATTCCTGCAATCCCGCCCGCGGCATGGGACTCTTCGAAGAGCCGCGGTATGTTATCAGAAATTCCGTGCGACATTTCTACGAGATGCCCGAAGATACCATCCGGGAAAAGACCCTGTGCTGCGGGGGCGGCGCCGGTCTCGGCAACGACGAAAACATCGAGATGCGAATGCGGGGAGGCATGCCCCGGGCGATGGCCGTTAAGCATGTCAAGGAAAAGCACGGCGTGAATCGACTCGCCTGCATGTGCGCCATCGACCGCTCGACCCTGACCTCGCTGATGGAGTACTGGGTGCCCGGCGTGACGGTGACGGGCGTCCACGAACTGCTGGCTAATGCCCTTGTCATAAAGGGTGAAAAAGAGAGAACCACGGACCTGCGAGGAGAGCCGTTTAAGGAAAAGACAGACGATGAAGCTCTATAACCGGGGGATAATTATCGCAGGGATCGTGGTCTTCGCGGTCGCGGTTACCTTCCCATTCTGGTATGGCCGGGGGAAAACCATTGCCCCGCCGGCAATCGAGCTCGACACGCCTGCAATCCAGAAGCTTACGGATAAGCGCTGCGTGGAGGACACCGCCTTCATGCGGGACAATCATATGAAACTCCTGGCATCGTGGCGGGACAGCGTGGTACGGAAAGGCAATCACGTGTACACGGCAAAAAACGGACAGATATTTGAAATGGCTCTCACCGGCAACTGCCTCAAGTGTCACGAAAACAAGTCCCGTTTCTGTGACCGGTGCCACGATTATGCCGGGGTCAAGCCGACCTGCTGGAACTGCCATATTAACCCCGAGGAGGTTCTGTGATGGCGCCCACCCGGAGGGAATTTCTGCTTATAGCCGGCCTGTCAGCCATCGGCGCTGCCTGCCCGCCCCTGGGCAGGATCATCGCCAAAGAGACACCGTCGCCGCGAGCGCTTCTGCCCGGCGCCCCGGGGAGCATCCCGGCCCTGAAGGCGAAGCGCTGGGCCATGGTGGTGGATGTGAAGAAGTGCTACGACGACTGTACGGACTGCATTACTGCCTGTCACAACGCGCACAATGTCCCGGAGATAGGGAATCCCAGGCATAAGGTCAAATGGATCTGGCCGGAGCGGTTTGAGAACGTCTTTCCTGCGGAGAGCCATGCCCGCATTCACGAGGTAGTCCGGAAACAGATTATACCGGTTCTCTGTAACCACTGCGACAACCCGCCCTGTGTGCGGGTCTGCCCCACGGGAGCTACCTTCAGGAGGACGGACGGCATAGTGATGATGGATTCGCACCGGTGCATCGGATGCAAGATATGCCTGGCTGCTTGTCCTTTCGGGGCGAGAAGCATCAACTTCGTGAATCCCCGGCCCTTCATACGCAAACTCAACCTCGATTTCCCGACGCGCAGCAAGGGAGTGATTGAGAAATGCAATTTCTGCGAGGAGCGCCTGGCACGGGGTATTCGCCCGGCCTGTGTCATGGCCTGCCCGGAAAAGGCCCTGGTCTTCGGGGACGTGGACAATCCCCGATCGAAAGTCCGCCAGATTCTCGACAGTAATTTCTCGATCCGCCGGAGGGCGGAGCTGGGAACGAATCCGCAAGTCTATTATATTTTGTGAGGATGTAATGCTGGAAAAAGCGCTGACAGGAAGCCGCCGATACGGAATCTGGGTGGCCATTCTCCTTGCCCTCTTCGGGATGGGGGTATATTTCTACCTCCGCCAGCTTGAGTACGGCCTGGGCCTTACCGGCATGAGCCGCGATGTCTCTTGGGGGCTCTACACCGCGCAGTTCACGTTCCTCGACGGGATCGCCGCCTCGGCGGTGATGCTTATTCTGCCTTATTATCTGCTCGACTACAAGGCATTCGGAAGGATCACCGTCCTGGGAATGTTCCTCGCCATAGTGGCCGTCATCATGTGCATGACCTTTGTTTTCGTCAATCTCGGCCAGCCCGCGCGGGTCCTGTATGTCATGTTCTATCCTTCCCTCACGTCGGTGCTCTTCTGGGACATGGTGGTGCTCAGCGTTTATCTCGTGCTCAACATCGTCACCGGCTGGACGGTCCTGTCCAGCGTAAAAGAAGGCGTCCCGCCGCCGGCCTGGGTGAAGCCCCTGATCTATCTCTCCATCCCCTGGGCCATCGTTATCCAAACCATGGCGGCCTTCATCTATGCCGGCATGCCCGGCAGGAGCTTCTGGCTCACGGCGATTATGGCCCCCCGGTTCCTGGCTACCGCCTTTGCTTCCGGCCCGGCCCTTCTGATCCTGTTCTGTCTCGTGCTGAAGCGTTTCGGCGGGTTTGACGCTGGCAGGGAAGCGATTCAAGCCATGGCCAAGATCGTGACCTATGCACTGGTTACGAGCATATTCTTCGTGCTGATGGAGCTTTGGACTGTTTTCTACAGCCAGGTTCCGGACAACATGGAGCATTACCGTTTTCTTTTCGCGGGCCTGGAGGGCTACGACACGATTGCGCACTGGATGACTGTTGCGGTCATCTCAGCCGCGGCAGCCCTTGTGCTGCTGATCAATCCCCGGACACGGAAGAAGGAATCCTTTCTGGCCGTGGCCTGCGTCTTGGTATTCCTTTCTCTCTGGATCGAAAAAGGCCTCGGCCTGCTGGTGACCGGCTTCGTCCCCTCGCCCCTCGGGCACATCACCCGCTACACCCCCACCGGGCCGGAAGTGGCAATTGCCATCGGCATCTGGGCCATGGGGTTTCTGATTATCACGGTGCTTTACAAGATTTTTCTTTCCGTCAGGGAGGCGGCGGAACTGGATTAGGACACGTCAACCGGGCAGACGTAAAAACGCCTCATGTCGATTCAATTCCCGGCCTCGGCATCATAGACATCAAGCTTGATCATAGACTTCTTCCTGAAACTCTTTAGTTGACGATTATTGACAAATGTGCCAGATATCCATTCATAATTATCAAATCATTTTGTATGCTTCTGGAATAGGTTTTTAATTTTATAGTGAGTCATTTAAATTGAGGTGACATATGGACTACATCTATATGGACAACTTTAGAGGATTTGAAGATACTGTAATTCCTCTGCGTCAGGTGAACTTCTTAGTAGGCGAGAACAGCACAGGTAAAACATCAGTTCTTGCCCTGTTGCACCTGCTAAACAACCCAGACTTTTGGTTTCGGCAAGAATTCAATTATGAACAATTTGAATTTGGTGGCTATTCTGACATCGTGTCTGCTGGAGCTCAGGATAAGAGCGAATTTCGGATAGGGATATGTCGGTGTCCGGAGGAGGGCAAGAAGGATTCTCCTTATTGCGTCCTGATGCACTTTCGGGAAAAAGAAGGGCTTCCTTCAATATACAAATTTGCGATGGCCGAAAAAGATTGGGTTGGAGCAATGGTCAGTGACCGAAATCTAGTTAAGTATAGGATTGACAAACTTGATACAGTTTGCACGAATCGACAAGATCCTGGTTGTTTTCTCCGTTGCGTTGAACGATACGCACGAGATGTTAGTTCGGGCTTTAAGAAGGTACCTTCAAAGATGATGTCTCACTTGGGAATGAGGAATATGTGGCAAGTGCCGGAAGAGTTGAAGACACTTGCAAATGATAAGTCAAGTGGACATTCAACTGGATTTTCGTTGCCACCATTCACATATGAAATTGTGGCACTCGCACCGATTCGAACGAAACCCAAACGGACTTATGACGGCTATGCTAGACCATTTAGTCCAGAGGGTGAACATACCCCGCACATACTGCGTAGAGTGCTGACGTCGAGATCAAGAAAAGCGGAAGGCTTTAGGAAAATTCTTGATGACTTTGGTAAAGCAAGTGGGCTTTTTCAACACGTTGGAATAAGAAGATTCGGAAAAGAGCAGCCGGGACCATTTGAAATTAATATCACTTTGGGTAATCAGCCTCTTAGAATTAATAGCGTTGGTTATGGGGTGTCACAAGTGCTGCCAGTTGTTGTTGAGTTAATTGATAGACCAAGAAGAACATGGTTCTCTATACAACAACCGGAGATACATTTGCATCCTAGAGCACAGGCTGAGCTGGGTGAAGTGCTCTATGATGTAGCATTGCACGGTAACAATACGCTTTATGTGGAAACACATAGTGACTATTTGATCGATAGATTCAGATATTCTCTAAGCAAGTCAAAAAAGAAAATTCCTACTCAGATTATGTATTTTGAAAATTTGAAGGGTCAGAATAATATTACGGTAATACCAATACATGAGTCAGGTAAATACCCTATAGACCAACCAGCGAGCTTTCGAAGTTTCTTTATTAACGAGTCCATAAGAAATCTGGAGATATAGTATGGGAGTGGTAATTGATGTAAACACTCTTCCATTAGTATTCAATAAGAGAAGTAGTCAACATCAGGAATTTCGGCCTGTACTTGATTGGATGGTAAAAGATAAAGCAAAAATAATAGTGGGAGGAAGTTTATACTTCAGCGAACTGCAAAAAATGGAAGCGTATTTAACTCATATTAAGGAATTGAGCAAGGTTAACAAGGTTCATGCGGAAAAGAATGAGACGGTTGATGTAAAAGAGAAAGAGATACGGGATAAGACCAGTTCTAAGAAATTAAACGACCTTCATTTGGTCGCATTGATTGCAGTTACAAATTGTAAAGTCTTTTGCAGCAATGATAAACGTTGTTTCAGCTCTGTAAGAAATAGAGAAGTTAGCAAATTCTTCAAGTTTAGACCTAAGATATATACTAACGCTGAACATGCGCCAAGGAAAGAGATACTTTGCGATTCGAATTTGACGCCCAAATGTAATCCTCATTCCAAACTTTCGAAAGATCAAATAAAGGCACTATCTTTTTATTGACGGTCATTTTAAAAATTATGAACCTTTATTAAATATCCGTATGTTCTATTAATTTTATTACCATTATTGTGCCATTATACAGACTTTCAAATGGTAATAATAAAGCATCAAGATCGACCAATTTTCTAGCTTCGTAGGCGTAGTAAATAATCATCATTACTTTAATGAATATCGACTCACGAGTTATGGCGACACCATGCTTAATTCCAGCATGAGCTGCGGTAGCATTCAGGAGACAATTGAGTGTGATGTCCCCACAATAATCGTGACAGAAGTTACACATTGAGGTAATGATTAGTCAAGCATCTCAGGGAGGTCCATCATGAGCGATCTGAAACGCAGGAATAGTCCTCATCACAAACCAATAAATCTCGAAAAGAAGAGAGTCAGCTACATATCAGCAATAATTTCTAAAGCCATCCTGTTAATATTCGTCATGGTCGGTGTAAGTGCCTGCTCGCCGGCGCTTTATCACGTCAACCTGAAGTATGAACCGTCGGAAAAATTTGTGAAGACGGAGAAGGCCGGACCGGATTTCCCTATTACAGTTGCCATGTTTAACGATATTCGAAAGATGGATGATAGGCTGCTCCTGGGGAGGGTTACGACTCTACAGGGCGATCGGATCCCCATTCTCCCAAGATATAAAAAAGTGACCGAGGCGGTGACCATGAATGTCAGGGATTATCTTTCCAAGTCGGGCTACGATATCTCAAAGGACATACCCGTTTGGGACTTGAAGGAAGAAACGATCGGCAAAGACTGGGGGAGAATATTGATTGGCGGCAATATCGACGACCTCGAAATTGTTTGCGAGAAATCATTCCCGGTGAAAACTTATAAGGCTAAAGCTAAATTGAGTTTCGTCTTCGCCAATGTTCCGGATAAGAAAATATTTTATCGCGCGACCGTGGAAAATAGCAATTCGCTGAAGGATGTTTCGTTTTCTGAAGAATTGTTGGAAAAGCAGATAAATGCGGCGCTGTCAGATGCCCTGGAACAAATGTTTAACGATCCTAAAATGAAAAAGACAATCGAAGAAGGAGCGAAGGCAAAGAAATAGAGCAACATTAATGAAGAGAAAGGAGGAAAACAAGAAGATGGTAAAGGCGTCTACGAGCAAGAAGAAACGGACTGCAAAGAAGAGTGCGAAGAAGGCGACGGTGAAAAGCAAGATGTCTGTTGCGAAAAAAAATGTAAAGAAAGCGGTGCCAAAGGGGAAGAAGCCTGCGGTGAAAAAGGCCGTGAAGAAAGTTGCACCAAAAAGCGCAAAGCCGGCAGCTGAAAGAGCCGTGAAAAAAGCCGTGAAGAAGGTGACACCCAGGAGCGCAAAGCGGGTGGTAAAAAAAGCAGTGAAGAAGGCGGCGGCCAAGAGGAAGAAGCCTGCAGTAAAAAAGGCCGTGAAGAAAGCAGCGCCGAGGACAACAAAGCCGGCAGTAAAAAAAGCAGTGCCCAAGAGGAAGAAGCCGGTTGTGAAAAAGGCAGTGAAGAAGGCAGCACCAAAGGTCACAAAGCCGGCGGTGAAAAAGGTTGTCAAGATAGCGGTACCAAAGACCCAAGCACCGGAAGTAAAAGAGGACATGAAGGCCACGGTTGTCGAGAAACCCCAATGGCCTGTATTGAAAAGCGGACCACACCTGGAAGTGCTCGGAACATGGGAATTCTCGGTTAAAAATCCAAACATTGCCGCGCTCAGATTTTTGAAACTTTAATAAGAAGAGAGATACGACCGGCAATCACATAATGATCACCGGTAAGCGGTTCGTATAGCTTGTTAGGACTGCAACTGGACTAATTCATATCTGCCGCCGTGGTTTGGCACATGTGAAACTGGCCAACCAAAATCTGCACCCGGCCATTCCCTTTGCCTTAATAGGCATTTTCTTGCAGGCAACTTAACAATTTCTATTGCTTCAAGTCTGAAAATCTGTAAGACTTTGTTTATCGGTACTTTGTCACAGTCTCAACCAAAGTATTATAAGTGACATGAGAAAAGATATTAGAGATAAGCTCCAGAAATCAAACTTCGATTTTATCATCGGGAAGATTCCGTTTTTGTCCTGCCTGTCAGAAGATGAATTAGCCGAACTGAGGAAAGATGTCGTTGAGAAACACTTTAAGAAAAATCAGGTCATCCTGTACGAAGAGGATACCCTTAATTATCTCTACTTTGTTTATTCCGGTAAGGTGAAGGTCGTTCAGCTCAGCGCGGAAGGCCAGGAGCGGATCGTTGCTATTCGAAAGAGAGGAGAGTTCTTCGGTGAGATGGCCATACTCGATGGGATGACCGCACCGGCCACAGTCGTGGCTATGGAGGAGACAAGCGTCGGATTCATCTCCGCAAGAGATTTTCAAAGCCATCTATTGCAGAACAGGAAAGCATTGATGGAGATTATATCCATGCTCTGCTCACGGTTGAGAGAGGCATGGCTGATGCTCAAGGTGTTGAGCTTTGCCGGCGCAGAGCAGCGGATAAGAGTGATGCTGAAAAATGTCGGCGACCAGTTCGGGGTCAAGGATCAGAGAGGAATAATTATCAACTTAAGACTCAGACACAAAGACATTGCCGAACTTGCAGCTACCGCGAGAGAAACTGTCACCCGCTCCCTCAAACGATTTGTTCAGTCGGAAGAGATTGAAATTTTAGAAAACAAGCATATCCTTCTGAAGCCCGCCTTTTTCGAAAAGATTGATCTTTAAAGAGTCCCCGGCAACTTCTCAGCGCTGTTGCGCTTTCAATTCCCCCGGCTTGAGCATCGCGTAAGCGAAGCGCATCATCGGTGTAGGCACGTTTTTCTCCGCGCCCATGCGCACAACTACGCCGATCAACGACTCCAGCTCGGACGGCTTCCCTGCCTCCACGTCACGCTGTATCGACGGCTTTATGCCTGGTGCGCTGCTGTCAATGAAGGCTTGCGTCTTGGCGAGTATGTCGGCATCAAGTTTCACGCCTCTGGCTGTCGCTACCGCCGCCACTTCGCCGATAGCCTCGCCGAGGAGAGCGCGTGCTTCCGGCACACCGCGGTACTCGCCGAACGTCACGCGCGTCAGGCTGCCCATGGCGCTGACGGATGCAATAAACACGAATTTCGTCCACAGAACTTTCAGGATATTATCGCTTATTTCAACTGCCGCACCGGTTTCCTTAAGCAGATCGTAAACGGCAGTCAGCCGCGGTGTCGTTTTCCCGCTGAACTCACCCAATGCAATGCGGCGAAACTCACTGTACTGGCCGATCACACCCGGCGCTTCGATTGCTGCGGAAAGCCACGTGGCCCCGCCCAGCACGTGATCCATTCCTACCACCTGGCCGATGCGATCTGCCGCGTCTATGCCGTTCTGCAGTGGAACTGCCACTGTGTCCTTGCCGACCATGGGTTTGATCGCCTTTGCCGCTTCGTCGGTCTGATACGTCTTTGTTGCAAATATTATGAGGTCGACCGGTCCGACGTCAGCAGGTTTGTCAGTTGCCTTGGCCTTCGGGACTTGGAAATCGCCGTGGACGCTCTTCACTTGCAGGCCTGTTTTGCGTATTGCCTGAAGATGGGCGCCGCGGGCAATGAATGTCACGTCCCTGCCTCCCTTCGCAAGCAGCCCTCCGTAGTACCCTCCAACTCCGCCTGTTCCCATGATTGCGATTTTCATATGCACCTCCCAGTTGACTGACGACGATTACATCGTATCATGCATTGTAATATATAAATAATTTTTCACAAATAGAATTTTAGAACTTAATCAGACATTGAGCAGTCTTAAAATGTTGTGGCATACGATATTTTCGAAATCTTCTTTCCCCAGATTCATCCCCACTAATTCCTGAAGCTCGCCGCCGGGCGTACCGAAGGGGAAGTCACTTCCGAAAAGGATTCTCCTGCTTCCATACCTGTCCATAAATTGCGCGATCTCCCGTCCCGAGGCGAGCGCAGTATCGGCATAGACGGTTTCGTCATCCCAGATCCCTGACTTGAAGAGTGCGGAAAAGCCGCCGTTCAATCCCCCCATGTGGGGAATGATGATGGTGGTTCTGCCATTGACTCTTCTTATGAAAGAGCGCGTGTTCGCGAAAGATTCTTCCAGGACAATGGGTAGCTTCAGACGATAAACCTCCTGCAAGAATGTCTCACAGAGCGGATCGTCGTAATGATATACCGGTTCGTATTCGTGGCGATGCCACTTAATTGCCTTGTAACCTTTCTTCAGCTCGTCCTTCCTGAAGTCGTTCCATACAAAGTAATAGGCAAAGAAATTCTCATTGGTTCGCTGGATGTCCAGCACATACTGGTTGGCCTGCTGCCTGCAGGTGACCCAGGAGAAATTGTCTTTGAAGTCATAGTCGTACCGGTCATAGATATCCTCGACCGGTGCAAAGAGGCATGCCCCCTGGATTCCCGCCGAATCAAGGTATCTCTTGATGTCCTCAAAGGGCAGATTGGAATTCTGGATGCCGCAGTGCATATGGGAATCAATGATCTTCGCACTCATCTATCATTCCTTATGTCCCACTTTTGCAAAGAGGAGTACAGGGGGATTTTACATAACGAAAAAAATCCCCCAGCCCCCTTTCATAAAGGAGGTGAGAAAGAAGGTAAAAAACGTAAAACCCCGTCCTCATGTGAATTCGAGAAACGGGGTTTCACGGAATAGCAGAAAATCACAATTATTAGACTGAAGCTAAATTACTTTTTTTTGGCCTTGGCGGCAGGCTTTTTCCCGGCCTTCTTCTTGGCGACCTTCTTTGCAGATGCTTTCTTCGCTTTCGCAGCGGGTTTTGCCTTAGCCTTTGCTTTTTTCTTCGCCTTGGCGGGAGCCTTCGTTTTGACCATTTCCTCATCACAGCAAATAAGTCCACCCACTGCACAGCCGCACTCTTCGTCTACGACGATGACAAGCTCGCATACTTCACACGTCAAATAATCTCCTTCTTTCAAAGTTGCCATTCTCTTCACCCTCCTCTAAAATTGTTTTTTCCCAGTCCCTGACAGACCGGTTCAGTAGTCATATGTAAATTATTCTATAATACGCATGATGATTGTCAAGACATTATGCAATTTATTTTTTGGGAAAAGATCCTGTGCGCTATCAAACTCTACGAGTGTGCAAAAAAATGTTCTGCTATGCTGATTGTATGTTTTTCACAAAATCATTGATGACTGCCGCGATTATTGACGGCTGTTCCATAGGGATGAGATGTCCCGCATCCTTCACGACGGCATGAGAGCCCTTCTTCAGCATGGAGACAATCCGTTTGAAGTCGACAAAGTTCTTAGTGTCACTATTCTCTCCCTCGATGACAAGGACAGGACATGAAACCTCAGGCAGCAGAGGCCACGGGTTATATTGCGCACCGCCCATGAAGAGACCTGCTTCCATTTCGGGTTTACAGACTAATTGAAGCCCGCCCCCTTCTTTCGGTTCCATGCCATACGCAACATAGAGCTCAAGCATTTCATCGTTCCATTTCCTGAAGAGCTCTCTCGATCTGAGATAGTCCATAGCCTCTGACTCGTTCTTCCAGTAGTTCCTCCGTTTAATTGCCAGGGAAGCCAGGGGATGGTCTTTTACGGTAATTTTAACGCGATAGAAATCATCGGAGAGGAGGATGGGCTCTATCAGGACCATGCCTTTTGCTTTTACGCCGTGGGCCGCATTTGCAATCGTGCAAATAGTCGCTCCCATGGAGTGTCCCACCAGGAATGCATCGTCGATATCGATGCTGCTTAAAAGAGCGGCAACGTCTCTCGCAATCTTTGCCCAGCCGAGACCGCCCTTTTCAGGATATTCTATCCGGTAGTCGCACATGTACGGGGCGATGATCCTGTATGATGGAGATAATTCTCTTGCTATAGGGTGCCATAGCCAGGGCGTAAACCCCGTCGCGTGAAGAAGGATTAGTGTGGGCCCACGGCCGTCGTATAAGAGATACGGCAGGTCGGTATTACCAACATCCTGAGTCATCAATACGGGCATCACCGGGCCCTTCGCGTTGGCACGCATATCAATATCCCCTTCCATTATGAGCAACTAACACTATTACCTCACATCGATATTATCAATGCAAGAAATTTTCAATCCCTCCCACCAAGGGAGGGGGCGATTCCCGAGAGGCGGGCAAATGTAAATGCCGCTATGATATAGAGCAAGACGGCTATCAGAATAATGGATTTAAAACCCCAACTAATGGCGATTAGCACTGTCGCCGAACTTCCTATAACGGAGAAGAAACCGTTTATGCTCCACGCCCAGGGGATGAGGCTTCCCCGTCCTGTTGCCAACGCGCTCAGTCCCGATGGAAAGGGGATGCCCATGGGAATGGCGAGTGGCGCGATGATTAAGCTGCAGGAAACCATTCTTAGCCAGAGAGGAAGCCCCGCAAGGACATCATGCAGCCATCTGTCGGCGGTCATGAAAATGATGCCCACGAGACCAATGGCAAGTACGGACCAGAATATATGTTTCGATTTGATGGGACTGACATTCCCTGCAATCAGGCTTCCTATCCCTGAATAGACGAGAAATGAGCCGATTACGACGCTTGCGGAGAAGATGGGATCATAAAGATAGCGGATGAATTGCTGGAGAAGGGATATCTCTAAGAACATATATGCCAGTCCGAGAGAGCCAAAATAAATAATAATCGATGTAAGACCCCTGTAGGAAGGAATAATGAACGGCATGGGAGCCAGGATGAAGATTATGCCTAAGAAAAAAACGACGCACGCCGTTATCCATACCAGTATATATCCCCAATCCAGGAAAGGAATCAGGGCGCGGTTGGACGAACTGAGGTATTCCTTGAGCATTTCAATTTTAAAAAAGTGAGAAAAGAAAGGCCTGTCGTCTGTGGCCGGTCTTATATAATAAGGATATATATCGTAGAACTTATCTCTTTCCTTCGATAACAGGCTGATTGCGGCAGAATAAAAAGGGTCGCCTTCAAACTTATTAAAAATATTTGTCTCTTTTTCTGTAACTCTTGGATAATAGGAAATATCGAAAAGATGTGCTTTGCAGAATTCCTTTATGGCTTCCGTCTCTTTCTCGTGAAAGCTGCCGTTTTTCATAAGAAGCGTGGCGGTTTGCCAGCTCCTGATCATGACGATCGATTGGGCAGGTGCGTTTTTGGCGCCCTGTTCAATAGCCTCCATAGCCATGGCGAGAAGCTTGATGTTATCCCGCGGAGGATTCTTGATCCATGTGGAGATGGAGAGTATACCCTCAGGCGTGAGGCGCTCCATGCATAGCCTCAATGCCTCCGTGGTAAAGAGATAGTTTTCGTTGAGGGAATAAACACCGGCAGACGCGGCTCCCATGGACTCCAGGAGGCTGATCTCTATGAGATCAAAACGCTGCGCCGTTCTTTGTAAATACCCCCGCCCCTCTTCGACAAAAGCATGAGTGTCCGCGGAACTATAAATATCTCCGCTGAATATTTTATATGGTCCTTGCATCAGATGGATGATGTCCCTGTTCATTTCCACAACGGAAATGCTCTTAGCCCTGTGGTAACTGGCGTTTAGTATTTCCGTTCCGGAGCCGCCGCCGATAATGAGCACGTCAGGGTGATTTAGAATCTTATACGCGACTGAGTTGGTGCGGTAATCCATGAAGCGGACGTCATTTAAATTGCCGGAGAATTCGTTTATTGCGCCAACCGTGTTTCCATCGAGAAAGAGCCCCTTCTGCCGGGGTAGCGGGTATGGACAGTTTAAACTCAGATCAGGGAGATAATGGTAGGCAGGGTTGTCCAGTACCGTAACCAGACCAAGAGGGCCAAAACTTTCCTTTTCTTTTTTTGCGGCCATGAGATTTTCAGCCTGGGCGAGTTCTTTGAAATTGCTCATCGGGAGCGGCAAGGAACGGAATAAGAAAATATAGATGAGTATCGCTGCAACACCGGCAACTAAGACGGTTCCCTGCCGGATATGGGTCGTGCTTCCTCCCAGGGCCGCAAGAATTGTTATTATCGAAATGATAAACATAATTTCATAAGGCCCGATGTGGAGAAAAGTGAGAAGGACAATCAGACTCCCCAGACCTGAACCTGCCAGGTTGGCAAAATATATCCTGTGGATGTAATTGGAAGCGACCACGAAACTGACTCCGATGCACAGGGCGCCGAGAAAAAAAGGGATGAAGATGGAAAGGCTGAGGTAAAGCAGACGGATTATTTCATGCTTGTCCCAGATAATCATGAGAGGATTGAAGGCAATCATCCGGTTCAGGTAGATGTTCATCCACATCGACAATATGAAAAGAAGAGGGCAGGAAAACAGGATAAGCGGGAAGTGATCCTTAAGTGTTCTCCGGAAAAGAAAGATGAAAGTGCCGCTCGCCCCGAAGCCCAGGAGGGCAATGCTGATGATGAGATAAGCGAAATGATACCAGTATTGTATGGAGAACATCTTGAACAGCAGAATCTGGTAGGAAATGAGGGCTGCGGAAATAAAAAAGACGGAAACCTGAATACGTCGTATTGACAGTTGGGCAGCCATAATCAATTGTGCCTGCCGGTCAGGGGAACGAAACGCACCGGTATCAGGTTTCTCGTAGTTACATTTCCATCTTTATCCTTGGTTACCAGGATAAGATTCTGAATCAGGAAGGAGCCTCCCACCGGGATGACCATCCTGCCATTATTCTTGAGCTGTTCTATGAGGGGCGGTGGAATGTGACCGGCTGCTGCGGTGACTATGATGGCATCAAATTGTGCATATTTATTCCAGCCGTAGTAACCGTCACCGATTGCGACTTCAATATTATGGTAGCCTAAATCTTTCAGACGGACGGCGGCAGACTTTGCCAGTTCAGGGATAATTTCTATTGTGTAGACCTGCTTGACGATGGGGGAAAGGATTGCAGCCTGGTAACCCGATCCTGTGCCGACTTCCAGAACCCTGCTGTTCTTATTCAGATTCAGGATCTCCGTCATGTACGCTACAATATATGGCTGGGAGATGGTTTGTCCATATCCGATGGGCAGGGGGCTATCGTCATAGGCCCTGTTCAAATAATTTTCCGAAACGAATTTATGGCGCGGCACTGCCATCATCGCCTCTATCACACTGCGGTCTTTGATACCCCTTTCCATAATCTGGCTTTCTACCATTGCCAGCCTTTGTGCCTGGAAGTCGTTATCGGTGAACTTAGCGGCGTGCGCCTGGGGACATGCTGATTGGATTGATAAACCAGCGATGACGATGAGAATAGAAAGCGAATTGAATAGAATCCTGGTGGCCCTGTTCATAAATACTCTAAATATTTACTGTCAGTCCGGCCGAAAAGAATTCGGCCGAATTCATATAACATATTACTGAACTGGTGCGTAAGTCCGGAAAAAGACGAATAGGAAATCTGATCTCAACAGAGTGTAAAAAAGATAAAACTCAAGTTGTTACGACAACAGGTGCGCTATCAATATAATTCAGAAAACAAATACAGCAGCGGCGACGACCGTGGTATACCCTGAATTTTTTACAATCGCAGACTGGGTCACATTGCGTGTCCTGACTATCTTTCCGCTGATCTTAAAGATCTCCTTCTTCTCGTCCCAGCTTTCGTCGACATCAAAGTCAATGCCCAATGTGGATGCCAGCATAGCGGCGGCGAGGTCTTCAGCATAATCCCCTGCCTTTTTCTCGGTCTGACCGAATGCATGATGTTCACTTATATACCCATAAGATGACATATCTGCCGGGACGGCACATCCGATGGAAGCAGCCAGAAGTCTCTTCGGTTCATTACTGCAGCAGCGGCTCATAACACAGAAGGTCATTGCACCGGGAACCATTTTCTTCAGTCCCTGGGCCTTTGATACCATCTTGCAGTGTGGCGGGAATATGCTCGATACCTGAACAAGGTTGAATTTCTCTATGTCTGCGTCCCTCAGGGCTCGCTCAAATGAGTGGAGTTCATCCTTATGTGTGCCTACACCCTTTGTAAAAAAAATCCTCTTGGGAACAAGATATTCCATCTCCCCCCTCCTAAAATTCATTGTCCCCTTTTCATGACTCAAGCCGTGAAATTATCGTTACGATAACGGGTATTGGTAGGCTCATTTATCAGCTTGTGAATGATATGTCAATAATAAGGATGATTACTTTGCTGCCCCTTTTTTTAGTGTTACAAAGAAGCTCATTTCTCCTCTCTTGATTAGCAGTAAGATGGTTCCCTCCTGTGATTCCTTCTTGATTTCGCTCTGAAAATCTTTCATGGAGGAAATTCTTACTTTGTTGATCTGTAGAATTATATCCTGGATCTTCAGCCCGGCGTCATCAGCAGGGCTCCCATCGCGCACCTGGGAGATTATGACCCCGCCCTTTTCGGTAAGGCCAAGATGCTTTGCCATATCAGGGGTGATTTCTTGAACTGCCATGCCGTAGTACTCGCGGGTCTTGCCTTTGCGGGCTATTTCTTTTTCGTCTTTCCTTTCACCGGCGGTAACGGAGAGTATCTTCTCCTTCCCATCCCGCAGAATCTTCACCGTGATTTTCTCCCCAACCGTGAGGGCGGCAACGATTCTCATCAGTTCGTGAGAGTCCTGAATCTTCTTCCCCGCGATTTCAACGATTATGTCACCCGTTTTAATACCGGCCTTGTCAGCAGGATCGCCCTCAAAGATATGACCCACGAGGGCGCCTTTCATGTCCTTCAGCTTCATATTTTCGGCAATGTCTTCCGTAATATCCTGTATGGAAATTCCCAACCAGCCCCGGGTAACGCTGCCCTTCGTTTTGAGGTCGGCGAGAACACTTTTTGCCGTATTAATCGGTATGGCAAATCCGATCCCGTTTCCCTGAGCAACAATGGCGGTATTGATGCCGATGACTCTGCCTTCCATATTGAAGAGAGGGCCGCCGCTGTTGCCTGGATTTATAGAAGCGTCCGTTTGAATAAAATTATCATACGGTCCTGAACCTATGACGCGTCCCTTGGCACTCACAATTCCCGCTGTGACCGTGTGTTCCAGACCGAAGGGGTTGCCGATGGCAAATACCCACTCACCTATCCTCAGTTTATCAGAATCGCCGAACTCAACGACAGGAAGGCTGCCCTCCGGTTTTATCTTTATCAGGGCAATATCGGTAGTGGGATCTTTGCCTTTAACTTCCGCATCATATTCCTTACCGCCTGCAAGTTTCACCTTTATCTTATCGGCTTTCTCGACAACATGATTATTTGTAAATATGTAGCCGTCACTGGATATGATGAATCCTGAGCCAAGACTCCTCTGTTTGAATTCCCTTTCCGGCGCCTCTTCAAAAAATTTTCTGAAAAGGTCGTCCCTGCCGAAAAACCTCTGGAAAGGCATATCGTTTCCAAAAGGCGAGCCCGCTCGACCTTTAACGATAGTCGTTGTGCTGATATTTACCACCGTGGGGCTCCACTTCTCCGCCAGATCGGCAAAAGACACCGGTTCCCTGACAACCTTTTCTATCGGGGCGGCAAAGGCCTTATGGGCGCTCAGTTCCGCAGGCAAGGAATCGAAATCTGCAAGGAGAATGAAGGGCAGCAAAATCAGAGAAAAAATGAAGATAAAGAGTATCTGTAACTTACTAACCATATTAACAGTTGAACCTCCCCGATACAAGAAACGACAGTTCAGAATGACGAGAAAATTGCGCTGAGGAGAAATTCCTGGTATCAGTATCTGGCCGATCACCTATCGGCTCTTACACGCCTCAGGTGCCTCCGTAACCAATTTTTACCTTACCACCCTCCAGGATGACGGGAACTTGCCGAAGGCCGCCTGAAAGCTTGAGCATCTCCTGCAAATTTGCGCTATCAGATTTCACATCTACGTACTTTGCCTTATCTCCATAGGCCAACCGGGCCTGGTCTGTAAACGGTCAGCCCCCTTTGCCGTAAATGATGATCTCATCCGCCATGATGTTTCCTCCCTAATCATGTATCTGACAAAACAGAAAGGCCTCGTTCACCGACCAGTATGATCTCAGTGTGGGTCAGACGGGCAGCTACTACTTTTGCAATTGCATGCATAAACTTAAATCCCAAGGCCTTGTCTGAACTTAATGTTTCTCTCACTTTCGCTGAGTCAAAATTAATCAGTTGCGAATCGTCGATGCATCGGCCCCCTAAGGTATAAATGTAAGGTTCAACGACTGCCGACCAGCCCATGGCGTCGCCCTTCGTGACAATATCTACAGTCACCTGCATCGGCGGTCTGGTGGGTCCTGCATAGGTATCCAATGTCATGAGAACCTTTCCCTCTTTCAACAGGGACAGATTTTTTGCGGGTTCTCCCTTTTTCCATATCTGGACACCGGCCTTATAAGATGCCTCAGTGGCAATGTCCGCAAATTTCTTTAACTCTTCATTAGTGAACCCTTTGAAAAAGCTGTAATTCTTTAGCAGATCTGTTGAAACCACGCGCTTTTACCTCCTTTCTTATAAAACGGGATAAAACTATATTGTTGTTTTTTCCAAGCCCTTTTATTTTTTATACCAATCTTTTCTTCTGAATTCCATAAAAAACTGTTTCCCGGAAGGCCTTGACACATGAGGAACATATAAAGTATTGCATACCTGAGAAGAAATACCTAATATAAAAGAGTACAATTGCTGGAGTCTATGGTGTTCATGAGATTGCATAATATCCCCATTTTGCTGACCCTGATTTTACTTACATCTGCGTGTGCAGGAACTCCTGAGACGATCAGGGACATCCGGGACCTCAAGCAGGACAATCTGTTTTATATAGATAAAACTGCTTCTGATCGCGGGTCGATAACCGCTGATGATCAAAAAAAAATGGATGCCAATTATGACTCCGTGTTTTTTTCCCCCTGGCATCGGGTAAAGGCATTCTACTCCAAGGAGACGGTCGAATCGGCATTCAAAAAATACAGAGATAATCCGGGCTATGCCGAAAATAGAAGAAAACACGATATGTCGTGGATGAGAGATCTGGCTGCCAATGCCCATCTGGAGAATTATCCGAATGCATGCTTCGCCGCCATTACCATTGATAATTCCGATTTGAGGGTGCTGCCCACGCATAAGCCCCGCTTCTACGAATCCAATACCGATCGCGGATTTCCCTTTGACAGCCTCCAGGAATCTTCTGTCGCTGCGAATACCCCCGTTTTCATATCCCACATGACGAAGGATAAGGCGTGGGTCTTAGCGGAAACGCCATATGCCGTGGGTTGGATATCGGCAAGAAATATAGCCAGAGTGGATGGCAATTTCGCAAAAACGTGGGAAAGGGGCCAGTACGCAGTTATCATAAAGGATAAAATTCCCATATGTGATGAAGAGGGGCGGTTTCTGTTTAAGGTCCCCTTAGGCTCCGTGTATCCCAAACTTGAGGAAGATACAAAAAACATCAAACTGCTTGTGGCTGTGACGGATCAAGATGGCAAGGCATTTATGAAAAGCGCCATCGTTTCTAAAGAGGCAGCGGCCTCAAAACCATTGAGACTGACCAGCTCTAATATAGCTAAACTTGCTAACGAGTTGATAAACGAATCTTACGGTTGGGGCGGCTTATATCAGAACAGAGACTGTTCAGCTATGATAAAGGATCTATTTGCCCCGTTCGGACTCTGGTTGCCAAGGCATTCGGCCGATCAGGCAAAAGAGGGGGGCACATTCATAGACCTCCAGAAACTTTCTCCGAAGGAAAAGGAACTGATGATTCTGAAGCAGGGCATACCTTATCTGACATTGGTATGGCGCAGGGGACATATTATGCTGTATATTGGAAGTTATCAGGGCAGGGCCCTCGTTTTCCATAATTTGTGGGGAGTTAGAACAAGGGATTTTCTGGGCAGAGAAACGAGAAAAATCGTCGGTCATGCAGCAATTACGACGCTTCATCCGGGAATAGAATTCCATGACGGTGATAAGACCGAGAGTGACTATCTAAATGGCATCCTGGGCATGACCTTGCTGGTAAACCCCAGGAATCCAGAAATATCTAAGCAATGAGAGAAAATAATATGAATGGTCTTAATGCTATTTTTTCGCCGGAATCTGTTGCTATCATAGGAGCCTCCAACACACCGGGAAAAGTAGGGCATGACATTTTTGCCAACATCCTGAGCGGCCACTACAAGGGTACACTGTATCCTGTTAATCCCAAGGCCAAGTCGATTCTCAGTGTCAAGGCCTATCCTTCGATTACAGAAATACCGGATAAAGTGGATCTCGGCATAATCATTCTCACTCCCCAGGCTTCTCTTACCGCAATAGAAGAGGGTATCAAAAAAGGGATAAAAGGATTTGTAATTGTTTCTGCCGGTTTTAGAGAAGTCGGCGGTGAAGGGCTTGAAATCGAAAACAGGATCGTCGCCATGTGCAGAGAGGCGGGGGTTAGACTCGTTGGTCCCAACTGTCTCGGTGTGATCAATCCTATTCCCACCGTCAGCTTGAACGCCAGTTTCTCCGCTCGCATGCCGTCGCCGGGCAATATTTCTTTTATTTCTCAGAGTGGTGCGCTGTGTACGGCGGTGCTCGATTTTGCCGCAGACAGGAATATCGGTTTTTCAAAATTCATCTCCATAGGTAACAAGGCCGATGTGGATGAACTGGATCTCTTGCAGTTCTTTCACGAGGATCAGGATACGGCGGTCGTCATGCTTTATATGGAAGAACTGAGGAAGGGCGTCGAATTCATATCAGCCGTAAAGGAGATTACCTCAGGGGCGAGACCGACTCCGGTTTTGGCCATAAAGTCAGGAAGGACAAAGGCAGGCGCCATGGCAGCAGCTTCTCATACAGGCGCTTTAGCCGGAACAGAGGCTGTATACGATGCCATCTTTAAGCAGGCAGGTCTCATCCGGGCAGATTCCATTGACGAGCTTTTTGACTATGCAAATGTGTTTGCCTACAAGCAGGAGAGCAAGCTGGGAAAAAGGACGAGAGTCCTGCCAAAAGGAAATCGCGTCGCCATTGTCACCAATGCCGGCGGGCCGGGAATCCTGGCAACGGACGTGACGGTTTCATCCGACCTCCTGCTTGCCAGATTTGAGCAGGGAACGATTGATGATCTGGCAAGCCATCTTCCCTTGACAGCAAACATCCACAACCCCGTTGATATCATCGGGGATGCCCCTTCCGAACGTTACGAGCATGCCTTAAGAGCGGTAATAAAGGATAAAGGAGTCGATGGCGCCCTTGTTATCTTGACTCCCCAATCCATGACAGATGCCCTCGGTACTGCTCAGGCCATTGTTCGAGTCGCGAGAGGAGCTCAAAAACCAATCATATGCTGCTTCATGGGGATTGTCGATGTTTCTGCCGGCGTGAAATATCTGCAGGAGAATGGCTATCCGGTTTACAGGTTTCCAGAGAACGCAGCGAAGGCTTTCGGAGTACTTTACCGATACTCCAGTTGGCTGAACAGGGATCATCTTCCGCAGTTTACCATGACGCACGACAGAGACGAAGCGGTCGGCGTGATTGCCAGATGTCTTGCTCAGGGAAAAGTGCAACTGGGAGAAATGGACAGCGTCGAGCTCATGAAATGTTACGGATTTAGTCTTCTGCCTTCTCAACTTGCGAAAAATGTGGATGAGGCTGCTGATATTGGAGAAGGCATGACCTTCCCGGTAGTCATGAAGATCGCTTCCGCGCAGATTCTCCACAAAACGGATGCAAAAGGGGTGGTCGTGGGGATCAAGAACAAAGATGACGCAAGAAAAGCCTTCCGTGAAATCATTGAGAATGCAAAGAAGTTTAAGCCTGATGCTGTAATTGATGGCGTCATGGTGCAAAAGATGGCCATGCAGGGGGAAGAACTGATACTCGGTATGAACCGGACTCCTTTAGGCCCTTTGCTTATGTTCGGTCTCGGAGGAGTATTTGTCGAGCTTTTTCAGGATGTGGTGTTTCGTCTCGCTCCTATTCTTAGAAATGAGACTCACAGGATGGTTCAAGAGATCAAGGGATACAAACTCCTCACAGGATTTAGAGGGCGGCCGCGAGCTGACATTGAAGCAATTGAGAAAGCAGTTATAAGTCTATCGAATATGGTTGTCAATCATCCGGAAATCAAGGAAATGGATATAAATCCGCTCATAGTTCACGAGGAAGGGAAGGGATCTACAGTTGCTGACTGCAGAATCATCCTCCTTGAGGCAGTCGGTGATGCAAAGAAATAGCGACATTTATGGCAGTCTAAATTCTTAAAAAAATATCCGATCAGTCATTATAAGGAAAATACATAATGACTGTCATTCCAGTTTTTAGAGGGGCGGCGTAGGTGGGATTTTGAAGTCTCCCCCTTCATTCTCCCTTGTGATAAGCAGCCAGCGGGATTTCTTTGTGAATAATGCATAAGTATAAAATTACCCTTGAGTACGATGGAACCAGCTACAGAGGCTGGCAGTCGCAGAAGAATGCCAGGAGCGTTCAGGACACGCTGATTCTTGCAGCGGGAAAACTATTCGGAGAACAGGTGGAAATTCAGGGTGCAGGCCGCACCGATGCGGGAGTGCATGCCCTTGCCCAGGTTGCCCATGTGGGAACAACAAAGACAGTGCCACTGCGAAAGATACTGGAAGGTCTGAATGACCTGCTTCCCTCCAATATCAATATCCTCGATGTTGAGGAAGTCCCCGTCAGCTTTCACGCCCGCCATTATGCCGTAGGCAGAAGCTATATCTATATAATTTCGAAATACCGTACGGCCTTCGGGAAAAGGTATGTCTGGTGGGTTCGAGACAAGTTGGATGTCAAAAAAATGCAGACCGCCGGTCGTATCTTTCAGGGTTTCCATGACTTCGTGTCTTTTGCGGATAAGAGGATGGATAAAGACTCATCAACGAAAGTGAAACTTGACACAGTAGAGGTAAAAGGGGTGGATGACTTGATCATACTAAGATTTGTCGGTTCCCACTTCCTCTGGAAAATGGTCCGGAGAATGGCAGGAATTTTGGTGGAAGTGGGGAGAGGAAACCTGACGCTGCAAGATGTTGAAGCAATGCTCGAACAACCATCCGACCTGCCGGCAAAACACACGGCTCCACCTTCTGGCCTTTTTCTTGAGCATGTTTTTTACGAAGGCGATGCTGAGAAACGGGCGAAGCCGGGTGGGTTATTTCCCCCTCTTCTTTTTTCCAGCCGCTAAGACGAAACCGGAAAAGAACAGCGGATCTCCCGCCATACGCAGAGGCGACAAGCGGTTGTCCGGTCGGCAATGAGAGATGCACCTATCCGGGCCATTATTTACGAGGCTGCATCGATGTTGCATCGACAGGACAACTTGTAACGCAAAGGCCGCAGCCAAGACAGTGAGCAGCATTGTATTCCATCTGTTCGTCCCGGAGGACACGCGCACCGAAGACGCATCTTTCAACGCATATACCGCAATTGATGCAAACATCCGTATCCATGGCTGCGACATATTCCGACCGGGCTATTACATCCGCACGCTCGAACAGCTTCACAATCTGCAAGTCATGGCAGCAACATGAACAGCAGCTGCATAGCGCAAAAACCTCATGGTCGGGCATGTAAAGGCTGAGATGGACAAGACCGCTTTCGTTGGCTTTACGCAATACGTCCGCGGCTTCTGCCAGAGAAACTTGACGGGCCAGGCCTTTGGCAACAAATTTATCAGCGATGTCATTCAGTAAGAAACAGACCTCTAACGGTTTATCACACCGTTTGTAATGGGTTCTGCACTCACATTTCTGCAGCGCCATCGATCTTGCGCTCTCAAGTATCTCCATTACCTGCTCGGTTGGCAGTACCCGTTGCTCTGCTTTGAAGGACTCTGAGACAGGGACGACCTTCGACGCAAATGCAATTTTTCCCTTGCTCAACCATTCGTCATATTTGACAAGTCTTTTCTCAAGGAAAGGATCGCTTTCTCTTAGCTTCGTCATCTGAGGACACCTCCTTGTATTTTTGCTTATATAAAGACCAATCGGCTGCGGCTCCGATCCGTGTGCAGTGTGCCGCAATCGAGTGTCACGCTGAATCTGCTTTTACTTTTTATACCGGCGCCGTGGGCCAAAAAGAATCTTCGTATTTTTTGGTGAAGACTGGAGAATTTGCTGTTAAATACTCTAAAACATTACTTCCGATGTTTTTAATTCCATGTTTCTTATTTGAGGGGATAAAAATTGCATCACCAGAATTTACTTCCCCGGCCTCGTCTTCTATAATCATAAGACCGTTCCCCTTAATAATATAATAGCATTGTTCAGGCTCATGGGCATGAATCGGTTGTTCTGATCCTATAGGCACCTCAGATATTTGAATGGAAACATTTTTTGTTGATGAGCTTTGTGGACTTATTAGCATATGAGATGTAAGGATTTCCAACGAGCCGGTATTTTTTGAGTTTTTCTTATTATATATTTTCATATCATCCTCTATAAATGTTATTGGGCTTTATGCCGGACTTTATCACGATTTCGTTTTTATTTGTCAGTGACTAACGCTTCTGTCTTAAGTTTCCCCGTTAATGGATGAGCCTTTTACTTCCACTGTTTTACGCCTTGCTGATTCGCAGCACTGGCTTAATAGTGTCGCCTGATTTCGCATCGGCGATGGCCTTATTGATATCACTGAAACCATAAAACTTCACAAGGCGGTCAAAGGGAAACTGTCCCGCCTTGTGCAGTGCGATGAGTTTGGGGATAAAGCGCTGCGGCACGGCGTCGCCCTGGATTATGCCCAGAGTCCTCCGTCCTTCCGGTAGGGTAGCGCCGCTCTCGCCGGTAAGGAGCGCCACGGTTCCATGCGGATTCAACACGTCGATGGCGAGTCTGTGCATCTTGCCGCTGGCAGTGGTTTCCACCACATAATCAACGCCACTCCCCGTAATATCGGTGATGCAGGAGGCGACTTTATCACGACGATTGTCAATCACATGGGTGGCGCCCAGTTCCATGGCAAGTTTAAGCCGCTTCGGTCTGATGTCGACGCCTATGATCGGGTTGGCCCCTATGATGCGGGCTGCCATTACCGCCGCCAGGCCGACCGCTCCCGTACCGAAAATGGCTATGCTTGACCCTTTCGCGACCTTCAACGAGTTCATCACGGTGCCGGCTCCTGTCTGCAGACCGCAACCCAGCGGAGCCATAACCTCCAGATTTAGTTTTTTGGGAACCTTGACAAGGTTGCGTTCGGTCGTGAGCGTATGAGTGGCGAATGATGACTGACCGAAGAAGTGCCCGCGCACATCGCTCCGTTGCAGAGCATTGCTGCCGTCCAGGCGTGCGAAGCCGAAGTTCGCCTCGTAGAAGTGCTCACAATCCGTAGGATGTCCGCTCCGGCATTTACGGCAGCGGCCGCAGGACTGGTAGGAGAGCACAACGTGATCGCCGCGCTTGACACCCTTCACCATGTTACCGACCTGCTCCACCACGCCTGCCCCTTCATGACCAAGCACCACCGGTCCATCCGACTTGTCCCAGTAATCGCAGAAGTCTATGTCGGTATGGCAGATGCCCGAGGCGACGATGCGCACGAGGACTTCGTCATCCCGCGGACCTTCCATCTCGAGGGATTCGATCTTTAAATGACCGCCCCTCTTGCGCAGAACCGCCGCCTTGATCTTGTGCACCTGCATATCGGACTTGCGAGCCAATGTCGGGTTACTCCCTGATTGTGGCTACGAGTTAGATGTATCCCGCGGCAATACGACGGCCATTCACGGTTTATCCCGCAAGACCCAGTCTCCATTCAACTTAAGACCGGGAGACCGTGCCACGAGGTCTCGAAGAAATCCCGCCTTATCTTGCGGCGATATCATCATGCCAAAGCGGCTCTTGCGATAACGGATTTGAAGCCGGTCCAGCGAACACGCAGGGCTCGAAAGGGGATTGCGCGTGGGGGAAACCTCCGTGATCGCCTCCAGGTCAATGACCCAGCGAAACGGACCTGACTGAACAATGAGGGTGCTTTCCGTGAGTGTGTAACGTGTTCCATACAGCGTCCATAGTACGAAGGCGGCAACAAAAATCAACAGAACGGGGATCAGCAAGCGAAACGCGAATGGCGCCGGCGCCCGCCAAAGATTCCCCGCGGCGAAGAGCATGACTGCCACTCCCGCCCAGAGCAGGATGACGATCCAGCCGTCCCTCTTCGATGGATAGACTTGTTTCATGTTTTTTCTCATTTATTGGCATGGTATTTCTTGACTTTGTACTACAAAATAGCAAACGAAGTGTGAAAGTCAAAGAAAAAAGATGAAAGCATTTTCGAATCACATTGAAAGCAGGGTCAAAATTCGGCATGTTAATAAATATGAAGTTGATCAACGGTAATTGTCTATGAGAGATTATTTGGTGCACGTCATCAGCGAATAATTGAATGTCTTGGGACTGGGGGCGCTTGTAAGGTCGGCGAGCGTTAGGTGCGGATGGACCAGGCGTCGAAGAGGGAAAGATACCGGAGTATAAAAATTTCGCCGCCCGGCGTTCTTACTTTGAAATAATCTGTTGCCGGCCGTCCCGGATCGACTCCTCCTTCATACCAGCGGTCGATGATTTCCTCCACTTCCCTGCGGCGTCCCTGATAGGTAAAGGCCACGGGGCGTTCGTTGGCCTTATAGCCACTGTAGCATTCCACGTGTATCCGTTCGTAGGAGGCGGGCCCGATGTTCCGGGGTTTAGCTTTTGTCGCCATGTGATTTTTAAAGGCCAAGGTATTCGTTGATCAGGACAACCTTGATCCTTCTCTCCCGCCAGAACTGTGAGACGAAAGTATCCATGGCTTGTGTTTTTATGTCTGCGACTATGGACAGTGGTCTAATAACACTACCCAGTTGCTGTGGAGACAGCGCTTGCCGCAGGCAGATAAAACCGTTCGGCATAATCTATGACCATACGATCTGCGCTGAAGCGCCAACCGAGACTCTTCATGGCATGCTTCATTCTTTGCACCCAAAGATGCGGAATTCCTCCTGCGTCCCTCTCATAATAGAGTGGAATAACCTCTTTTTCGAGTGTTTCATAAAGATAGTTAGCATCCCGCAGGTACTGTACATTGGGGTCGTTATGCATACCGCCATGACCGATGGCAAAACCATTTCTGCCGTCGTATGCTTCATTCCACCAGCCATCGAGGACCGAAAGGTTTAGACCCCCGTTTAGGACTACCTTCTGGCCGCTGGTGCCGCACGCTTCTAACGGCCTCCGCGGATTGTTCAGCCATACATCTACTCCCTGCACGAGGTGGCGGGCTAAGTTGTAATCATAGTTTTCAACAAAGACGACTCTCATCCTGCTGGCGGGGCTATAGCTGTACTGGGCAATTCTTTGCAACACGAGCTTGCCCTCGTCGTCCCGTGGGTGGGCCTTTCCGGCAAAAATAATCTGGATCGGCCGATTGGTGTCCTCAACCAGCTTGGCCAAACGCTCGGCCTGGGATAAAATCAGGTCTCCCCGCTTATAGGTTGCGAACCTGCGGGCGCAACCAATTGTCAGAACATCCGGATCAAGAAACTGATCGATCTGTTTTAGTGTTTCTCGATGGCCCTGACGTTCTGACTGTAATTGCAGGCGTCTACGGACGAAGCGAATGAGGCGCATCTTCAGACTCTGGTGTGTCTCCCACATCTCTCCATCGTCAATCTCGGATATTTGTTCCCAGATGTCCGGGTGCACCATGCGCGTGGGCCAATCTTGCCCAAGGCGTGTCTCAAACAACTGGTACATCTGGGGTGCCAGCCATGACAATACATGCACCCCGTTGGTAATGTGACCGATAGGAACTTCTGACTCGGGCCGCTGCGGCCACAGGGAATGCCACATCAGGCGGCTGACAGTCCCATGAATTGCAGATACGCCGTTCGCCCGGCATGAAGATTTCAAAGCCAGGACTGTCATGCAAAACGGTTCCGACCTGTCGTACGGATTAATCCTTCCCAGGGCCATGAAATCGTCATGTGACAGTCCCAGGTTTTCTCTGAATATGCCGAGATGTTCTTCTACCAGATCAGGGGGGAATCGGTCATGGCCTGCCGGTACGGGGGTATGTGTGGTAAAAACCGTGCGCAGAGTGACGCGCCGGTGAGCGCGGTGAAATGGAATCTGGTCGTAATCCATAATTCGGCGGCTCTCTTCGAGGATGGCAAAGGCGCTGTGCCCCTCATTTAAGTGCAGCACTCCGGGGATAATATTCAACGCCTGCAGGATACGCACACCGCCAATTCCCAGCAGCAGCTCCTGTCTAATACGCAGCCTGTCGTCTCCGCCATAGAGGCGGGATGTCAATTGGCAATCCTGGGCTGTATTACAGTCGACATTGGAATCGAGCAGTAACAGACGAATCCGACCCACCTGAACCAGCCAGACCCGGGCACTGAGGGGACCGCTCCGGGTATCAACTCGTACAAGTAATGGCTGCCCGCTCGCATCAAGGACCGGCTGCAACGGCAAATTGTTGATATTAAGGTTCACGTAGTTTTCTTCCTGCCAGCCATCTTTGTTCAGGCTCTGATTAAAATAACCTTGCTGGTATAGAAGCCCGATTCCAATCAAAGGAACTCCAAGATCAGAGGCGCTTTTCAGGTGGTCCCCTGAGAGGATACCTAATCCGCCGGAGTAAATCGGCAGCGATTCATGTATTCCGAACTCTGCGGAGAAATAGACAACCGGCCGATTGTTTAAATTTCCGCAGTGCATCATTCCCCATGTCTTATCCTTTTCGGTATATTCATTCAGCCGCCGGAAGGCGTAGTTTATCCGGCTATGCAGTACAAGCTCAGAGGCCCTCTCCTCAATTTGCTCCGGTGTGATCTGATTGAGAAATGCTATCGGGTTATGGTCAACCTGCCGCCAAAGATGCGGGTCCAGGTCAGTGAAGAGGCTGATGACCTCCGGATGCCACGTCCACCAGAGATTCTGAGCCAGGGTGCGAAGACGGTCATGGAGATTGATTTTCGTACCTTTCATTTCACTTAGTAAGACTCCTTATTTTAGTTAAGTAATGGAGCGCGTCTGGGCAGTTTTAAAAAAGAAAAAATATTTAGTCGCTTTAACTACCATAAAAATTACGAAGATAAAACGAGAAAATATGTCGTTCAACAAAATTGAGGCTCAGACATCTCCGGCTGACTCACCCTTTGATTTCCGGAAAGACAAGTAACTATGCAAAAACCACCCAAGAGCAATGCCGATAATCAAGAGAAAAAATATCAGCAGGGCACGGGACATCGAGACGTTCCAGAATAGAAATCTAACATCAACTACTGTGACATTTTGGATTATGAATATCGCGGCGAGACTCACGAGGACAAGGACTAATATCAATTTGAGATTCATATTATTCACCTTTGCGCCGGCGGCAGGTCATCAGCAATCAAACATGTCCGAGTAGCGGCTGAACATTATTTTATGCCCATTTACCAATAAAGTCTTTCGCAGATGTGACTTTTGCATAAGGCACAGCCAAGGCGGCCATGAATGCTGCCTGAACCTTGCCTGCTTCTACTGGTGTCCCTTTATATTCGAGATTGCGGGTCGCACACGCATCTTCAATAACAGTGCACCTGAATCCGAAATCAAATGCCGCGCGTGTTGTCGCGTCAACGCACATGTGAGTCATGGCCCCGCAAATTACCACTTCATCCACCTCTAATCTTTTTAGGACATTCAATAGATCAGTGCCTCTGAATGCATTGGGAAAATATTTTTCAATTATGGCTTCGCCGGTCTGAGGGGCCACGGATTTGTGGATTTCAGCGCCCTTTGTGTTAGGCAGAAAGAATGTCGCTCCCGGGCGCTTTGAAAGATGTTGGATATGAAAGACAGGGAATTCCCTATTCCTCCACTCCTTAAGCAATAATCCTGCATTCTCCGCCGCTTGCTCCATTCCAACAAGTTCCATGTTGCCGCCGGGAAAGTAATCATTCTGGATATCGATTAAAATTAATCCTCTTTTCATTCGTTCTCCTTTATATATCGTTATGGCGCCTGAAGTCGGCGCATTTATCAGAGCATTCCTATAATTTCCGCCACGCTTCTTACGAGCTGTCCGCGACCTTCGTTTATGTAGATGCCCACTTGGGCAATAAGCGAATAAGCAGCGGCAAACTGAGCGAGTGCATATACGGCAACAGTAAACTGACTGAGGCTGAAGATGCCGATGCCAAACTGGGAGATGGTTACAACGCCGTATGCGAACTGCCCGATGGCAATGATGCCTTTTGCCACTACAGGCATTCTATTCGGGCGGTACTTGAATGATATGTGAAGGAGTGGCAGTCCCCAAAAGATAAGTTTTGACTTGTATTCAAATCCCCATCCGTCCCATTTTTCTTTTGCAGGATATGGCGCCCCGCAGTGCGGGCAGGTAATGGCTTCTTCGGAAATCTCATGTTTGCATTCTCTGCATGGCTTCATCGTATCCCCCCAGTCTTGGGCATGATGTCAGCGGCGCAACCTTATCGTGTCCGGTCTTTAATTATGCGCTCCCCCTGTTTGCTCGGCAAAAGACTTTCCTCGTGGATATAAACGCCTCCCGAGAGAAATGGTGTAAGTTACAGATGAACAATATGAAGTCGACGGCTGATTTATGGCTTTATATTACTGCTTCTATTGAAGCGTGACTGCAACTATGCAGAATATTATCTATATTGTCAACTAATTAAAATTATTGAAACTAAGTAAGACGAGAACATTATTTCATATTGATTTAAAGCAAGATGTGGATGCATAATGACCTATAAGGAGAGCAGGAAAAAATGAAAGCAATGGTCTTGAAGAGCATTTCCAGTTTCCGGGAGAACAAGACCCCGCTCACGCTGGTCGATATGCCGGAGCCCGTGCCGGGTGAGAAGGAAATCCTCATTAAGGTTTCTGCCTGCGGGGTCTGCCATACGGAGCTGGATGAAATCGAGGGACGAACACCGCCGCCGGCACTCCCCATTATTCCGGGACACCAGGTGGTGGGCAGAGTGGCAGCAATAGGGAAAAGGGTGACGAAGTTCTGCACGGGCGAGCGGGTCGGTGTCGGCTGGATCTTTTTCGCCTGCGGCCATTGCCGCGCGTGTCTTGAAGGGAATGAGAATGTCTGTGAGGAATTCAGGGCTACGGGTAGGGATGCCAACGGAGGATATGCCCGCTTCATGACAGTGCCGGAGGATTTTGCATACCCTATCCCTGATGTCTTTTCTGATGTGGAAGCAGCGCCCCTTCTGTGCGCGGGAGCCATCGGCTATCGGTCCCTGCGGCTGGCCAACCTGAAAAATGGGCAGAACCTGGGACTTACGGGCTTCGGGGCGTCGGCACATCTGGTTCTCAAGATGGTGCGCCATAAATATCCAAATTCCGGGGTCTCTGTTTTTGCCCGGAGCCGGAAGGAGCAGGCATTCGCCCGGGAACTGGGGGCCGTGTGGGCGGGGAATACGGAAGACGAACCGCCGGAAAAACTCCATGCCATAATCGACACCACGCCGGCGTGGAAACCGATAGTCGAGGCAATGAAGAACCTGGAGAGCGGTGGGAGGCTGGTCATCAATGCCATAAGGAAAGAAGAGACCGACAAGGACTACCTTCTGAAACTCAATTACCCGACACACCTCTGGCTTGAGAAGGAAATCAAGAGTGTGGCTAACGTGGCGCGGAGGGACATCAGTGAATTTCTCCGTCTGGCGGCAGAGATTCCGATCAAACCGGAGGTGCAGGAATTTTCATTGGAAGAGGCCAACGAGGCCCTCGTCGAACTCAAGGAGGCGCGAATCCGCGGGGCGAAGGTGCTCCGCATGGACTGACAAAGTGACAGCTTCAAGAATATTTTTACTCTGTCATTTCGACTGAAAGGAAAACCTTTTTGATAGTCGATAAAGAAAAAGATTGCCACGTTCCTTTGGGTCTTGCAATGACATCAGGCATAGTTTTTCGTAGGCTTTGAATGAATTATCACGGATTACATCGATGAAGAATTTCAGGGAAGTTGCAGCGGAAAAAAAATCGCTGAAAAGGGATTATGTGGCTATCATGATGTGGTTTATGGGAAGAGCCATTCAAGCCGCGGCCGCGGTAGACAGGGCAGTAAAAAAGGAATTCGTAGAACTGCCGGACGGATTTACCTTTGCCCTGAGTGTCATGCCGAGCGGTCCGCACATGATCGTGGGCAAGGACCAGATGCGGTTTGTGAGATACAGGGGATGGGACCCTGAAGGTAAGAGAATAGACCTGAAAATGAAGATCAAGAATATAGAAGCTGCCATGTTGATCTTCACCTTTCAGGAGAGTACCACCCTTGCCACGGCCAGGGATAGACTGATTGTCGATGGTGAAGTGGCACACGCATGCGCAGTCGTGCGTATCCTTGATATAGTTGAGGTCTATCTGCTTCCGAAGATCATTGCTAAGTTAGCGGTGAAGAGGTATCCGGCATGGTCTTTCCGTAGAAAATATCTTGGCCGGGTGCTGACCTATGTCCGGACTATATTTGGTTTTTGATGAGGTTGCTGATGCTTTTACCGGAGCACTATGAATTTTTCTGCCCCGTAAAAATCAACTCGGGGAATAGGGCACTGGAACAGATCCCTTTCGAACTGGATGCCTTGAATGCGAGAAAGCCTCTTGTGATTGCAAGAAAGGATGCCAGCGAAAGGGGGCTGGTTGACGTCATCATGGATGCCTTCAAGGATTCTGGGATCGCCATCGGTATCTTCGACGGCGTGCCTGCTGCTCCTGATTTGAAATTGGTCAGGGAACTGTTCAATATTTATCGTGACAGGGGCTACGATGCAGTCATCGCAGTCGGCGGCGGGTCTGTGGCGGATACGGCAAAGGTGCTGAATATTGCCGTCTCCGGTAAACCGGAAGATATCGAGGGATGCGCCGGAGAGGACCAGATCAAAAACCCCCTGAAGCCTCTAATCATTGTGCCAACCTTATCGGGTACAGGCTATGAAATGTCGAGATATGCTTTTTTCGATGGCAGGTCTTATGCCTCGCACTTTTTGATGCCCCATCTTGCAGTCATCGATCCCCGCATGACTATCCAGGAGGACGCGGTAACGACTGCCGCCACCGCTTTGGCTGCCCTGGCCCACGCGGTGGAGGCCTATACCGGCTCTGGCAAGAATCCTCTGGCCGATGCCTACGCTTATACTGCGATTCAATTAATCATGGAACATCTGGTGAATGTAATTAGAGATCAACGGGACAGGAACGGACGTCTGTCCCTTGCCAATGCCCATGCCATGGCCGGCTGCGCCTTTTCTAATGTAGCTCCCGGTGTTGCACATAAACTCGGAAAGGTCATGGGCGACGAGTGTCACTTGCCTCCAGGGTTGTGCATGGGGATGCTGCTCCCCCACATTCTTGAGAAACAGATGTCGGAAGGCGGTTATTACATATCGGACCTACTGCTGCCACTGGCGGGATTCGACGCATATGCAAGTATGGCGGAAAATCTGAGGGCCCGAAGAGCAGTCGATACTCTCTATGATTTGCTGAAAGATCTATCGGTAGCGAGCGGTGGCGCCATTCCCCGGACATTGAAAGATGCGCGAGTGTCGCAGGATATCTTGCAGGACATAGCACAAAGAGCCGTCGGTAATGGAGCAAGCTTCGACATGGACGGTTGTATGAAGGTTCTAAGAAATGCCTGGGAAGTGAGATAGAAGGAGCTTACGATGGATATGCCGGGGTACTATGAATTCTGCTGTCGGGTTAAAATTATTTCCGGCCATGATGCCCTGGAGAAGATCCCGGACACCCTTGCTCAACTAAATGCCGGAAGGCCGATGATCGTCACAGATAAGGGCGTAGTCGGTGCCGGGTTGATTGACATCGTGGTTAATGCCATTAGCAACGGCGTTAACATCCGGGCGATTGCCGACGATGTTCCTCCCGATTCAGATTTGAGGATTGTAAACAGCCTGGCACGGTTGTATCATGAGAAAGGTTGCGATTCTCTCATTGCCATAGGCGGCGGGTCTGTCATGGATACGGCCAAGGGAATTAATATAATCGTTTCTGAAAAGGCTGATAACCTGATGAAGTTCAGCGGCGCCAACGCCCTGAAGCGGGCATTAAGGCCCCTGATAGCGATACCAACGACGGCGGGAACAGGCTCCGAAGTCACCCTGGTGGCGGTGATCAAGGATCATGAAAAACATCTCAAAATGGCCTTCGTCAGCAATTTTCTTTTGCCCGATGCTTCTATCGTGGATTCCCGGATGACTCTCACCCTCCCACCGGCTATCACGGCGGCTACGGGCATGGATGCACTTTCGCATGCTGTGGAAGCATACACCTGTCTCGCAAAAAATCCTCTGAGTGATGCCCATGCCCTGGCGGCGATCAGGCTGATCAGCGATAATCTCCTTAAGGTGACGGTGAATCCCGGTGATAAAAAGGGACGTCTGGGCATGTCCAGTGCCGCGACCCTAGCAGGCATTGCCTTTGGGAACTCCATGGTCGGCATGGTGCATACCCTGGGCCATTCTGTTGGTTCTGTCTGCGGTGTTCCCCATGGAGTATGTATGGCGATTCTTCTTCCTTATGGGCTGGAGTATAACATGCACAAAAACGGTCATCTCACGGCGGAGCTGCTGCTGCCCATGGCAGGTGCTGAGGTTTATGCCGCGACCCCGAAGGAAGAGAGAGCAGAAAAAGTCATTGCCCTCATCCGCCTGATGAATCAGGATCTGCATGAGGCAACAGGCGGCAGACATGCGCGCTTCCTTAAGGAGGCGCTGGACAGGGACGGAAAAGAAATGGTGCCGAAAGAGAAGCTACCGGATATTGCTGAAACAGCCCTCAGAGACGGCTCCATCTTTTACAATCCTGAAGACCTGGATTACAACGATTTTCGCATGGTCCTGGAAGCGGCCTGGGAAGGCGTCCCGCTCAAAGCGAACCCAATGACAAGCGGGATGCCATGAGCAGCTTAACGGACCCTGTTTCTCATAAAGAGAGCGGGGTTTTGTGCTTGAAGGAGTAGATGATGAAAAAACAACGCCTTTGATTTGAATAATGGATTCCGGATCAAGTCCGGAATGACATGTAAGAAGTATGCACGTAAATAGGAGTGTTCATGATGAAGGAAAGAAAAACGAAGAAGAATGCCCGTAAGAAAAAGCCGAATCCATCCGCTGTGCCGTATGAAACGGTACCGGCCACGCAGCGGACTTTGAATGCCCTGGAGGTCATGAGGAATGAGACGTTGAAGGGCGGCGGCCCTGAACTCATAGAAGAACAGCACCGAAGAGGAAAGCTAAGTGCGCGGGAACGGATCGATCTGTTGCTCGATGAGGGCTCCTTTGAGGAGTTTGACCTTTTGAAGACAGGCAGGGGTGGCGCCTTCGGCGGAGAGAAGACATATCCAGGAGACGGTGTGGTGACAGGCCATGGCACGATCGACGGCAGGGAAGTATTTATGTTCAGCCAGGATTTTACTGTGCGGGGCGGGTCGCTCGGTGAAGCCCACTCCCAGAAGATCAGCAAGGTGATGGATCACGCCGTGAGGGTGGGGGCTCCCATCATAGGACTCAACGACTCCGGCGGAGCGCGAATTCAAGAAGGGGTGGACGCGCTCGCTTCCTACGGAGATATCTTCAAGAGAAACGCCCTGGCCAGCGGGATTATTCCGCAAATTTCCTGCATCATGGGGCCCTGCGCAGGCGGCGCCGTATACAGCCCGGCATTGACCGATTTCATCTTCATGGTCGAGGATACGTCCTATATGTACGTGACGGGACCGAATGTCGTGGAGACCATTACCCATACGGCGATTTCGCACGAAGATCTCGGCGGCGCCAGGGTTCACTCGGAAAAGAGCGGGGTCGCTCATTTTGTGCTGCCCAATGACATCTTGTGTCTGCGGGAAGTCAGGAGGTTGATTAACTACCTCCCCTCCAACAGCAAACAGAGGGCGCCTATCCTGGACCTCAGCGATCCGGCCGGCCGTACCGACCCAGCGCTGGATTATCTCGTACCGGAAAACCCGAACCAGAGCTACGACATGAAGGTGTGTATTAACAGTGTCCTTGACGGGGCCGAGTTCCTGGAAGTCCAACCTTATTATGCGAAGAACATCATATGCGGATTCGGGCGCATGGGGGGCCAGACCACAGGGATAGTGGCGAATCAGCCGGCCGTTCTGGCGGGGGTGCTGGATAACAGCGCGTCAACCAAAGCAGCGCGATTCGTACGGTTCTGCGACGCCTTCAACATTCCCATTATATGCCTCGTGGATGTGCCAGGTTTTATGCCGGGACCGGAACAGGAGCAGGGAGGAATCATCCGCCATGGGGCCAAGCTGCTCTATGCCTTTATCGAGGCCACCGTGCCGCGTATCACCGTCATCATCCGCAAGGCTTACGGGGGGGCCTACGTCGTGATGAATTCCAAACACATCGGCAGTGACATCAGTTATGCCTGGCCCACGGCGGAGATTGCCGTGATGGGCCCGAAGGGTGCAGCGGAGGTGATTTTCCGGAAAGAGATCCAAGCATCATCGGATCCTGCAAAAACAATCGCGTTGCGAACGGAGGAATACAGAAAGACATACGTCAATCCATTTCTGTCCGCCCAGAGGGGATACATCGATGATGTCATTTTCCCCAGGGATACACGGCACCGGATCATCCGGAGTCTTCAGTTCCTGGAAGTGAAAAAGAGGGAAAGGCCGGAACGAATGCACGGAAATGTTCCTCTTTAAGGAGGCGCTATGTTTAAAAAAATCCTGATTGCGAATCGAGGCGAAATAGCTGTCCGCATTATGAGTACGTGCAAAAGGCTGGGCGTCAAAACAGTGGCAGTGTATTCAGAAGTGGATTCCCGTTCCCTCCACGTCAGAGAAGCGGATGAAAAAGCCTTCTTAGGGGGCGCCAGACCGGAAGAATCGTATCTGGCGAAGGAGAAAATCATCGATATCGCCATTTCCCACGGGTGTCAGGCAATTCATCCGGGATACGGTTTTCTATCGGAAAATCCTGAATTTGCCGAAATGGTCTCCCAAGCAGGACTGATATTTATCGGTCCTCCGGCATCAGTCATCGCACAACTGGGTGATAAAATAGCCGCAAAGGCGTTTGCCATAAAGCTGGGCATACCCGTTAAGTCGGGACATGAGGGATGCATCTCCACACTGGCGGAGGCCACAACGATTGCAGAACAGATTGGATATCCTTTGATGATCAGGCCGGCGCGCGCCGGAGGGGGAAGAGGGATACGGGTTGTGGAGAGCGGGGAAAAGTTGCGCTCCGCCGTGGAGTCCTGCCAAAACGAGTCGAGAAAGGCCTTTGGAACGGATAACTTCTTTATGGAGCGCTATATTGAGAGAATCCGTCATATCGAGATACAGATCATTGCCGACCATTACGGTAATGTAATTCATCTGGGGGAGAGGGAATGTTCCATCCAGAGGCGGTATCAGAAAATAATTGAGGAGACTCCCTCGACCGCTGTCGATGACCGCCTGCGTGAGCGCATGGGCGCCATGGCGTGTAATCTTGCGCGGGAGGCAGGTTATTCAAACGCAGGCACTGTTGAATTTATCCTCGACAATTCAGACAGGAGTGTCTACTTCTTGGAGATGAATACGCGTCTCCAGGTTGAGCACCCTGTGACCGAAATGGTAACCCGCCTTGATCTTGTGGAACTCCAGCTTCGCATCGCTGTGGGAGAAAAACTCCCCATCCGTCAGGAAGACGTCATCGGCACCGGGTGGGCAGTCGAAGCCCGGATCTGTGCGGAGGATCCCGCCAGGAATTTTCTGCCCGTCACCGGCATGATTACGCGGTATGCTACGGCACGGATAAAGAACGTCCGCATTGACAGCAGCGTTGTAGCCGGCAGCGTTGTCAGCACTTATTACGATTCACTGCTTTCCAAGGTGATTGCCTGGGGTGAAACAAGGAAGGAAGCAGTCGAATCCATCGTCCAGGCACTGAACGCATATCACATTGAAGGATTAGTCACCAATGTTGATTTTGTGAATGCCGTGCTCAATCACCCATCGTTTATGGAAGGCGACCTGTCGACGGATTTCATTGATGAACACTTTGAGCGAGGCCAGATGAAGTTGCCCCCGCCCGAAGAGTGGCTTCATTTTATGGCCATAGCCGTGACCCTCATCTACCACAATCGACAATCGCTGGTTCACGAATCCCTCAAGCCGATGATGGCGAAAGTGGGTGCTCCACAGCAGTCAAAAGACCGGATCACCTACATGGTGAGAGCGGAGGACGTTTTTTTTGAATTAAGTCTTATTGTCAATCCGGCTCCTCGGAACTGGACTGTGATGGTAGACGGACTTAAGTACGAGGTTATAACGCCAGAATTTGAGTTTTACAGGCGTCGTATCAAACTCATGATCGGCGGAAAAACCCAATTCTTCCATACTCGCTACAGGGATAATAACATATGGGTGGCCTATCGCGGCGTCACTCGTACATTCGGAATCTACACTCCCCTGGAATGGAAACTTTATTACCACATGCCGAAGCCTAAGAAGGTACCCCCTGAAGACGTCGTCCGCTGTCCAATGCCGGGAGTGGTGGTCGCCATCCCGGTAAGGAAGGGAGAACGTATCTATCGGGGTCAGGATCTCGTGAGCATAGAATCTATGAAGATGGAAACTTTCGTCGCATCTCCCAGTGACGGGTTGGTAGAAAAGATCCATGTCACTCCCGGGCAGGCTGTCGAGACGGGAGACGTTCTTATCCAGCTGACAACAGATGTCCTGCCATCCGAAGAGGAGTTAGATATCTTTTACGGTTGAGGAGACCAGAATGAAGTTCGGGTACATGGGAAAAATCTTGATGGCGGACCTCTCCACGCGCAAAATCCGTGAGGAGATTATTCCCGACCATGTTTACGAACAATATCTTTCCGGCATGGGTTTGGCCGCCTGCATTCTCTATGACGGGATTCCCGCCGGTGCCGATCCCCTCGGTCCTGAAAATATCATAGGCTTTGTGTCCGGACTTCTGACGGGAACGGGCAGTCTCTTTGCCGGCAGATGGATGGTAGTGGGGAAATCACCCCTCACCGGCGGATGGGGGGAGGCAAACTGCGGCGGCAGTTTTTCCCCGGCAATAAAACGCTGCGGCTATGACGGCATTTTTATCACGGGAATAAGTGAAAAACCTGTCTATCTTTATGTGAGGAACGGCAGCACAGAGCTTCGCGATGCGTCCCACCTGTGGGGCAGGGACGCCGTAGTATCAGAAGAGATGCTCATTGCGGAAACAAGTGCCAATTCACGGGTTGCCGTCATCGGTCCCGCGGGTGAGAGGCTTTCTCTTATTGCCGGCATATGCAATGACAGCGGCAGAATGGCGGCGCGGTCGGGACTCGGCGCTGTCATGGGTGCAAAGAGGCTAAAGGCCGTTGTCCTCGACGGCAAAAGAAGAATCGATGTCCACAACAGGGCTGAGATAAAGAGATTGAGTCAGATGTGCAACCGGTGGGTGCAGTTTCAACCGCCTGTTTTTGCCGGCCCTGTGGCTGCATACGTGGGTGCCCTCATGAGAATCCTGCCTGTACAGATGGCCATGGACGGGCTGATCTATAAGATGCTGCTCACGAAGTGGGGCACAGGCGGTATGAACCAGATGTCTGTTGAGATGGGGGATGCGCCGATAAAGAACTGGCGGGGCAGCAACGTGGACTGGGGAATTAATAAGTCCCTGTCCGTGAACCCGGATGCAATCAGAAAGTATGAAAAGGTGAAGTATCACTGCTATGCCTGTCCTTTGGGCTGTGGCGGCATATGTGTAACAAAAGGGAAATACGGCGAGACACACAAGCCGGAGTATGAGACAGTCCTTTCCTTAGGCGGTCTGTGCATGAATGCAGACGTGGACAGCATCTTCCATCTCAATGAGATATTGAACAGGGCCGGCATGGATACAATCTCTGCGGGCAGCACAGTGGCCTTCGCCATTGAGTGCTATGAGGCAGGCATCCTCACAAAGAAAGATACAGATGGGCTCGAACTCACCTGGGGGAATTCTGAAGCAATTGGCGCCCTCATTGAAAAAATGATCAGGCGGGAGGGTATAGGCGATATACTGGCGGATGGTTCAAAGGTCGCCGCCTTGAAGATCGGCAAAAAAGCAGGTACGCTTGCAATGCATGCCGGCGGTCAGGAACTCCCTATGCACGACGGCAGAAACGATCCCGGTTATAATGTTCATTACTCCGTGGAAGCCGCACCCGGCAGGCATACTGTAGGTGCCCAGATGTATTATGAGATGTTCCAGCTCTGGAAGGTGGCAAAAGGGCTGCCTCGCGTGAAGCCTCTCTATTTCAAGGGCAGAAAATACGTAGCGGATGAAGAGAAAGCGGTGACGGCCGCTGCCTGCAGCAAGTTTATGAATGTCGTCAACTGTGCCGGTCTTTGCCTTTTTGGTGTCTTTCTGGGCGCAAAGAGAACGCCGGCATTTTCCTGGTTGAACGCAGTAACAGGATGGAACAAGACACCTGAGGAATACCTGGATATGGGGGCGCGAATCCAGACGCTGAAGCAGGCCTTCAATATCAAACATGGCATAGATCCAAGGTCGTTTCGGCCGGGCGACAGAGTCATTGGGAAACCGGCGCAGACCGAAGGAGCGAACCGGGGAAGAACGGTGGACATGGAAAAATTGATAAGCGATTACTATAGGCAGTTCGGGTGGGACCCCGAGACGGGGAGACCAATGGAAGAGAGTATTGACCGTTTAAAGCTCCGTAGCGAGGAACATGGCATATAGGATTACGGATAAGTGCAATGGCTGTGGCGCATGCAGCAGGTTATGCCCGGTTGATGCAATAACGGGAAATAAGAATGCGCTTCACGTTATTGCTACAGATCGGTGCATTGAATGCGGCGCCTGCGGGCGTATCTGTCCGGCGGAGGCAGTGAATGACCCCTTTGGCATTTCCTGTCCAATGGTAAAAAGATCTCTGTGGGATAAACCGCATTTCGATAGAATGACCTGTATGTCCTGCAGGATCTGCATCGATGCCTGTCCTGTCCACTGTCTTGACCTGTCTGAAGCGGCAAATCACGGCGACCCTCATGGACGCCCTTATATGGCCAATGAGAAGGCCTGCATCGGATGCGGCTTCTGTGTCAAGGAATGCCCTGTTGAAGCTATCACCATGGCTGTATCTCAATCACGATAAGTTCTCACGGAACGAAGGGCTTGATAAGTAATACATGATGGTTTAATGTAGTGACATATAATGCCGGAGAAAAAGAAAGGAGGTCATATATGCAGCCATCTGTCAAAATATATACGTTAAGTACGTGCAGCCACTGCAAGTCAACGAAAAAATTGCTCGACGAATGTCACGTGCAATACGAGTTCACGGATGTAGATTTGCTTTCTAACGAGGAGAAGAAAATAATTATAGAGGACGTCAGAAAGCTAAATCCGCAATGCACATTTCCCACGATTGTCATCGGAGAGAAAGTCATTGTGGGATTTGATGAGGCGAAGATCAGAAAGGCACTGGGGCTATAATGGAAGTCGAAGAGCTTTACGAGATGTTGAGGAAAATGCAGGAACCCAAAGGCTATTTTTTTAGCTACGATAAGGAATGGGTGCTTGATATCTTAAGAGGGCTCCTCACGAACAAGGAGCGTCACGGCTACATGTCATGTCCTTGCCGGCTGGCATCAGGAGACCGAGAAAAAGATAAAGACATTATCTGCCCCTGTGTCTATCGTGCACCCGATGTAGAAGAATACGGAAGCTGCTACTGCAATCTCTATGTCTCGAAGGAATGGAACGAAGATAAGATTCCACACTTATATGTGCCGGAAAGGCGACCTCCGGAGAAAAACCCTATTCTATAGGTTGAGCGTCTTCGATCTTCAAGGAATATGATAGTTGAGCAACTTTTCGCTGCCTGATTCGCAGAAGCGACAAAAAAGGTTGAACTTTAATGTTTATTTTGGTATGTGATCTCTAAATACTTGCCAGGTCAGCGGTTCTATGGGAGCCGCGGGGAAAGAACTATGAGCGGATCGTCTTTGGATACCCCGTTTTTTTAGAGGACGGGGTTTTTTATTTTTTTAAGAGTGATAAGTGATTATATAAAGTGAGGTGGTGCCGTAATATAGTATTGAATTCTGTTTTATCATTTCCTATTTCTCGCGTAGGTATCTTACGTAAATGATTGTTTCTATCGGTGATACTTTAAGAATGCGTTTTTATGAAAGGAGAATGAAAAATGGCAGAAAAGAAAAATTCGGACGCTGGCAAGCCGCAAGAAGGGCTTCTTGAGCGCTTCGGCCTGTGGCTTGCGGCGTGGAGCGAGAAATGGTTTCCCGACGCGTGGGTATTTGCCCTTGTGGGTATTGTTATCGTTTATGTCTTTGGTCTTCTCATCGGTGAAAGCCCGGTCAAGCTCGCGACCGAGGGCGGCAAGGCATTCTGGATCCTGATACCATTTACCATGCAGATGGCGTTCATTATCATCGGTGGATATGTGCTTGCCTCTACTCCCGCCGTTTACTGGCTGATCCAGAAGGTGGCCGCAATCCCCAAGACGGGAAGGGGAGCCATCGCCTTTGTTGCCTTCTTGTCTCTGGTGACCTCCCTGATCTCCTGGGGGTTAAGCCTCATCTTCAGCGGCCTTTTGGTCCGTGAATTGACGAGAAGGGTTAAAGGAATGGACTACCGGGCCGCGGGCGCCGCAGCCTACCTCGGGTTGGGCGCCATCTGGGCCCTCGGTCTTTCCTCCTCGGCGCCCCTCATGATGGCCACAAAGGGGGCAATTCCGCCTAAACTCTTTGAGATCAGCGGATTGATCCCCCTGACTCAGACGCTTTTCATCTGGGGGAATTTCTGGATGATAGTCGCCCTCATTGCGGTTTCGGTACCCATTGCCTACTTCTCGGCTCCGAAACCCGAGCGCGCCAAAACAGTGGATTACTTCAACCTGAAATTTGAACAGATCGATACGAGCATCGAGCCGCGGCAGAAACCAGGAGAGTGGCTTGAATACAGCCCTCTGCTGATCATCCTCGTGGCAGGTCTTCTTTGCTGGTACTTGATAGACCTCTTCAGCAAGGATCCCAGGGGGCCCATCGCGGCTCTGGACCTCAATAACTATAACCTGATTTTCATCACCGTCGGTATGCTCCTGCATTGGCGCCCGAAACGGTTCCTCAAGGCCGTGGCCCAGTCGGTTCCCGCAACGGGCGGCGTTCTGATCCAGTTCCCCTTCTACGCCGTGATCTTCGGGATGATCGTCGGTACGGGGATCAACAAGTGGTTGGCCGACCTCTTTTACAGCGTCACGACCCAGGGAACCTACCCGCTTCTGGTGGCCGCTTATTCGGCCATCCTGGGTGTTTTTATTCCCTCCGGCGGAGGCAAGTGGGTTATCGAGGCGCCTTATGTCCTGCAGGCGGCAATTCAGCATCACGTGAACCTTGGATGGGTGGTGGTGATTTACAATGCAGCCGAGGCCCTGCCGAACCTCCTGAACCCCTTCTGGATGCTGCCGCTTCTGGGACTGCTCCATATGAAGGCCCGGGACCTTGTCGGCTATTCAGTGCTCCAGATGTTTGTTCATATACCGCTCGTCTTTTTCCTCTGCTGGCTCTTCGCTCAGTATATACCCTTCGTCGCTCCCATTAAGTGACGGGCGCATAATTAAATCTGCAATAAAAAAGGGCGCTGCCATGGCAGCGCCCTTTTTATATGAGCCGATAGATTAAATGAGAGTTCGATCTTTGTTTTATTTGCCGCTCTTGAAGTCGTCCCTCATGAGTTCTCTTGCTATGATCATTCTTCTGATCTCGGAAGTACCAGCGCCGATCTCCCAGAGTTTCTGATCCAGGAAATGCCTGGTGACCGGGTATTCCGTGCAGTAGCCGTAACCGCCGAAGATCTGGATCGCGTCGAGACCGATCTTTGTTCCCATCTCGCCGCAGAAGAGAAGCGCCGCGGCTGCCATACGGTCGAGGTCCGTGCCCTTTCCGCCGACCTTATTTTCCAGGGTATCGCAATAGGAGGCAGCACTGTATGCCATCCACTTGGAAGCCAGGTAGCCGGTGTACATATTGGCGAGTTTCTCCTGCATGGCCTGATAGGTAACGATGGGCTTTCCGAACTGTACTCTTTCCTTCGCGTACTTTAAGCTAAGCTCGAGACAGCTTCTCTGGCTGCCGAGGGAACAGCCGGAAAGGGTAATTCTCTCCGTGCAGAGACCGCTCGTGAGAACGGCGACGCCTTTGTTCAATCCGCCGATAAGATTCGCGGCCGGCAGTTCCACATCCTCGAAGGTGACTAGACCTGTAGGGGATGTCCTCATACCCCATTTCTTGATCTTCTCCACGGTAACACCCTTGACCTTGTCAAACTCGAAGAAGAACGCGGAAATACCCTTGGGACCCGCGGCCGGATCGGTCTTCGCGTAAAATGTCATGAAATCTGCGACGGGAGAGTTGGTAATGAATATCTTGCTTCCGTTGATAATGTACTTGTCACCCTTCTTCTCCGCTTTTGTCGCCATGCTCATGGCGTCGGAGCCGGCATTCGGTTCAGTGATGCCGAGGCATCCGACCCATTCACCGGTGCAGGACTTGGGAAGGACATACATCCTCTGTTCTTCTGTGGCATTGCGCCTGAAATTGTCGAAACAAAGGGTTTGACTTGCTCCGACGGTCATGGACAGGGCGTTGCTTACCCGCGCGATCGTCTCATAAACGAGGAGCGTCTCTACATATCCCAGAGCGGTACCGCCATACTTTTCCTCAAAGACGATTCCGTTGATACCCAGGTTTCCAAGCTCCTTGAAAAGTGTCGGGGGCATCTCGTCCACTTCATATAGATGCTCCATCTGTGGTTCCAGCCAGCTGACAGCCCACTTATAAATGCTTTCCTCCAACATCTTTTGTTCATCTGTAAAATTAAAATCTAACGCCATACACAAATACCTCCTGATAAATTGAAATTTATTTAACCAGCTGTCGAAGCCGCACACGGAAGTCTAAATTGACTGGCTTTGGCAACTTAACTCGAAAAGCCCGGATAGTCCGGGCTTCTCAAGTCGTATAACGCGAAACAACTTATTTTGCTGTCTGATAACCCTGATCCCAATCGAATCCCGATATCTCACCGTGTAACCCCATCTTGTAGTTCCGTCTGTCTGAGTAGGATGGATACCGTCTGGTCTTACCCTCAACCGGCAACATGGATACGGGGAATTTCGGGGGAAGAAGGCCGTTCTCTTTCGCCGCCCTTTCCAGCATCTCCCGGTCATCGGGGTGGGCAATAGAGATCAGCGCTGTCGCTCTTTCATAACCGGACAGACCGCGCAGGTTCACGATACCGTACTCCGTACAAACATAATTCGTTAATTGAGCCGGAACATCCACTGACGATCCTTCGGGCAGGAAGGGCATGATCCTCGATGTGCCGTGCTTGCTCCTCGCAGTCATGGAGGCGACACCGCGTCCGCCTTTCGACTGTGCGCAGAAGGACACAAAATGGAAGTAACCGCCGGAGCTCGAAATCGGGCGTTTTTCATAGAAACCGGAGCACTGCTGGCCGAGAAGGTCAACAGCCACGCAGTTATCAATCGCGATCATATTGTCGAGCCTCGTGAGATTATGCAGGTTATTGGTGTAACTGATATCGTAGACCGCCAGGTTCTGGTTCCGGTGGATCGTGTCATAGTACCACTTCACATCAACGGGGAAAGCAAAGGTATAGACGCTCTTGCCGCGGTCGGCGGGGAGGGTCTTGTACTTGTTGGTTACTTGGCCAGATTCGATCAGCTTGATGAGACCGGCATTGAGCATCTCCGTGTGGATACCGAGGTCCTTAAATCCGGCATCGGCCATGGCGCCGACACAGGCGGATGGAAGTGATCCGATACCAAGCTGGATTATGTCTCTGTCCCTCATGATGGTCATGACATGTTTGGCAATCGCATCTTCCTCTGGTTTCGCCTTTATGGCCTTTTCATTGATCTGTGGCCATTTGTATTTCTCGCAGTCCACTTCGACCCAGAAGTCGACGTCATCAATATTAATGGTGTTAAAGCGGCCGCCTTCGGCCCAGGGATAGTCTGAACGAACTTCAATGACTTTCTTCTTTGCGCACTGGCTGAAGATATTGGCGTTGTTCGTGCCATAAGCGAAGTTGGCAAAGCCTTGCTCATCAAAGGGCGATGCCGCATTCCACCACCAGTCAAACCCGCGGTTTTCCTTTATCGCATTAGTGAAACGATAATGGCAGAACCACATGCCCATTGCCCATCCCCAGTGTGCCCAGTCCGTTACGTTGTTGGTATCTCTGGCCTTGCGGTTCCAGGGGAAGAAGAAATACTCATGGAAGCAGTGAAATTCCTGCATGGGGTCTGCTGCCTGAAATTCGGGGTGCGGGAAGAAACTCGCATAATTCCAAATCTCAATATCCTTCAATTTTGGACCGACCCTCTTTGCCAACTCCTTCATGCATTCCGTTGAATCACCGCCAACCGAACCTGGCTGGATCCAGTTTCCGGGCTTGACCATATCCAGAATCTGCTGGGGTGTTCTCTTTTTGTCACGAATCTTTTGTTGAATAGGTGTTGTCATCTTGACTCCCTCCTTAAGGTAATTAAGTTTTGACATTCAGCCGAACTAATTCAGCCACTCTTAAGCGGTATACAGATTTACAATGTTACTTGTCCCCCATAAATCTGTCTAAAAAAACTCAACAGGTATAGCCTAATTTTGTAGCGGACAGAAGATATGCCGCGGGTCTATTCTGGATTTGGCAAGGCTCATAAAACGTTTGTTCATAGCAGAAACGTCGAGGTGTAAGAGATTTGATAATAAGCAGAAACAGGATTTTCTATTTGTCACCAAAATGAACCCTTTGAGATGTTTTCAGTTTTCCGTCTATTTCCGACGCTAAGGCATATCTCATATCGTTGCTAACTTTGCAAGCATTAGTGATAAAGAACCTTAAAATACTGCAAGACGAAAAGATTGCGTCCAATTTTTTGCCCGCAAGCGCCCGTTTATAGGCGGGAAGCTTCATGGTTAGTCTTGTATGGAAAAAAAATACGAAAGGCAATATTAAAAGGTTTATAAATAATATTTAGAAAAAACTAAGATTATACGAATAATTATGAATAGGATAGACTGATTAGCGCAAATGTTGTTACTCTGTGATCGAAGCGAGAAAGAGCCTCTGTCCATAAAAAAAGCTTTTACCATGAAGAATAGCACCCAATTTTCTTTGTCGGCTTTAAAGATAATACCATTGACTTTCTTTATAAATTGACGAAGTTTCTTTCTTACGAAAATTGAACCAGCGCAATTAGAATACCTCGCTTTGATTTTTCCTCACGTAAAATTAACTTTATCTAAATATTACTTATAAACCTTTTAATATTGCTTTCCCTCTCTATTTCGTACGATAAGTGCGGTTATAAATTTTCAATAATTACTCCCGAGTTATAAAAAAGGAAGAAAACTAATAGAGCGTCTTATTTAAAATATATCACTCTTTTCAGCACTTTTTGTCTCGTTGATCTGTAGAAGAAAAGAAACCAGTGTGACCCTAAGTAAACGCTTATTGCTTAATCAAGTGAGTAACACTGACAGCGCGGCAGTCTAAGCGGCCGATTTGGGCGGGTGCCGTTTATACATTTTTAAAAGAGCGATCCTCACTGTTATCCATGTGGGGCAGGCGCTGAAAATAATGAAAAGGAGGTAGAGTCCAGTGGAAGTGATTGAACAGGGTATTGGCAAAATATTTACAGATCCTGATCCGGATAAGGCACGTGCATTTTTCCGCACGAAAAACCGCAAACTGGAGTCCAAAGTGATGTCTGTAAAAGAAGCCGTGGAAAAGTTCGTCCATGATGGCGATTATCTGACGCTCGGCGGCTTCGGGGCAAACAGGATACCGACAGCGGTTGCGCATGAAATCGTGAGGCAGGGAAGGAAAAATATGGGTTTTGCAGGTCATACTTCCACCCATGATTTTCAGATACTCTGCGCGGGTGAGGTGTTCAACAAGCTGGATGTAGCCTATATCGTCGGTCTGGAGGCTCGCGGTTTGTCGCCCAATGCGAGGCGCTACATGGAAAGTGGCAAGGTCGAAGTGAGTGAATGGACCAACTATTCGCTGTCCGTTCGTTTCAAGGCAGCGGCGGCAGGCGTTGCCTTCTACCCGGCAAGAAATGTCATGGGGACCGATACGTTCAAATACAGCGGTGCAAAAACCATTCAATGCCCGTTTACGGGCACGAAGTATGTCGCACATCCTGCCCTCTATCCGGATGTGTCGGCGATTCATGTTCATGAGTCGGACATCTACGGCAATTGCCGTGTAAGGGGCATCACCGTTTCCGACTTTGATGTGGCAAGGGCGTCCAAGCGTCTGATTATCACCTGTGAAAGGCTGATTTCCAATGAGGAGATACGTAGAGATCCGAGCTATACGGTTATTCCTTACTGGTGTGTTGATGCCGTATGTGCGGTCCCTTACGGCAGTTATCCCGGAAATATGTATGCGGAATATTTCTCCGATGAGGAACACATAAGAGAATGGCTGAAGGTGGAAGAGGATCCGGTCGAGTTCAAAAAATTCCTCGAAAAGAATATTTACAGCTGCAAGGATCACTTTGAATATATCGAAAAGAATGGCGGAATGCACAAACTGCTGAAACTCAGGGAAAAAGAATTCATGTTTCTCAAAGCGAGAGATTAGAGAGGAGGATATCCGATATGGCTGATTATAATACCATGGAACTAATGATATGCACCGCTTCAAGAGAGTTAGAAGACGGGGCTTCTATTGTAGTTGGAACTGGAGCTCCCAATGCGGCAGCAATGCTTGCGCAGAAGGCCCACTCACCAAACCTGGTAATCCTTTTTGAGGCCGGCGGGGCGGCACCCTTGATCCCTGAAATGCCCATATCAGTGGGAGATTCCAGAACGACTTGGAAGGCCTTGATGGCGAGCGGCATGTGTGAAATTATGGAAACGTGCTGTCGCGGAATGATCGATTACACCTTCCTCGGTGGTGCCCAGATCGATATGTACGGGAATCTGAATTCCACGAGAATCGGTCCTGACCATCAGAAACCTAAGGTTCGATTCCCGGGGAGTGGCGGTGCCAATGACCTCGCTTCATTTTGTTGGAGAATGCTCGTCATGACACCCCAGGATAGCAAGAGATTTGCCGAGAAGTGTCAATTTATCACTACACCAGGCTGGCTTACGGGCGGCGATTCACGGGCAAAATCAGGCCTTCCGCTGGGGACCGGTCCTTACAAGATCATTACCAATATGGCGGTGATGGATTTTGAACCGGAATCAAAAAGGATGCGGATTATAGCGATCAATCCGGGTTATTCCGAAAAGGATGTTCAGGATAATTGCGGGTTTGAACTTCTGAAGGCGAAGAAGATCGTGGAGAACAAACCTCCGACGAAGGATGAATTATCGATCCTGAGGGAGCAGATAGACCCGTATCGATACGTTATCGGAAGGTAGTTTTCTGAAGTATTAAAGCTCTCAGGGTGGCATTCAATCCGGGGAGTAGAGGAGGATTATAATGGCGGAAGAAATGAAAGAAGGCATGGCAGGGGACGACAACAACGTGAAACATTGGGAGGAACAGGATGCTATCCTCATGAATCACCGTGAAGAGGCATACAACATCGGTGGTGAAGAGCAGCTTAAGCGCCTTGCCAAACAGGGTAAGAAACCGATGCGTGAGCTAATTTCGATGTTGATCGATCCGGGTACGGAGTTCTTTGAGCTTGGCCTCGATGCGGGCTACAACATCGGACAGATAAAACTCTACGGAGGAGAGATCTACGAGTCAGAGAAAAGAGGGCACATCCCCGGCGGCGGGCTGGTAACCGGCATAGGTGTCATTCATGGAAAGGATTGTATGATCTTTGCCAATGAAAACCGCTATGCGGCGGGAACCTATTTTCCGATCACTCTGAAAAAGCATATGAGGGCCCAGGCGATTGCCGAACGCCTCCGATTACCCTGCGTATACATTGCCGACTCAGGTGGCATCAACCTTCCCCTGCAGTTGGGCTGTTTTGCTGACGACGGGCACTTTGGCAGCATGTTCTATAATATGTGCCGCATGTCCTCCATGGGAATCAAACAATACACACTGTCCACCGGCGGAAACACGGCGGGCGGCGCCTATATCGTTTATCTCGCTTCCGAATCAATCATGATAGAAAAGCTGGCCTTTGCCTTCCTGGCAGGTCCCCCTATGGTGAAGTCCGCCATCGGTGAGACCGTGTCCATGGAAGACCTGGGAGGCGCCTATGTTCACACCCAGCACTCCGGAGGTTGCGACCATTTCGTGACATCCCAGGAAGAGGGGATCCAGAAGTTGCGAGATATCGTTGAGTTTGAACCATCCCAGACGCTTTACTGCGACCGCATACAAACCTTGGAACCAAGATATGACTACAAGGACATGATGCGCTCCACCCCCATCAATACCTATAATGCAATCAATATCAGGGACACCCTTAAGTGTCTTGCTGATGACAGCTATTTCCATGAATACAAACCGACATATGGCCTCAACCGCGGTGAAACTGTCGTAGCCGGCAAGATGTGGCTGAAAGGTATGCCCGTAGGTATCATTGCATCCAACGGGAGTGGTGTTATCTATATTGAAGCGGCGAGAAAGGCTACGGAATGGATGATCCGTTGCGGAAACTCGAAGCTGCCGGTTATCTTTCTCCAGGGATCTCCCGGCTACATGGTCGGCAAGGCCGAGGAATGGGGAGGCATCGGGAAATACGGATCCGACATGGTCCGTACGTGCAGCGTGCTGAACGTTCCGAAAATCCAGTACGTCATTGGTCCCGACCACGGGGCGGCAAACTATGGCATGTGCGGGAGGGCCTTCAGACCGGTATTCTGTTATACAAATATGAGAGGGCGCACTACGGTTATGTCCGGCCGGACAGCTGGATTCATCGTGGAGAGCGTCCGCAGGAAAAATATCGTCGACAGAGGACAAACGGTTAATGAGGAAGAAATGGCCAAGTTCCGCCAGATGATGATAGAGCGTTATGATGCCGAAGGGCATCCCTTCCTGACGGGGTCGCTCTTGTTCCATGACGGTGTCATCACTTACAGCGAAGCGCGGGAAAAGCTGGGCAGGTCATTGGAGCTTTGCTATCGCGTACCTATAGACAAGTCAGACTGGGGTGATCTGAAGGTTTAATCCTGTTTGAAGAGTGAAAGAGGGAGGAGTATTCCTATGGCAGATATGCTGTTAAAAGAAAGGACTGATGAGGGCATCCTTATTCTCACGCTGAATCGTCCTGAGGCTATGAACTGCTTTAACTTTGATCTTCTGGCTGTACTGGCCGACACCATACGGGAAGCCAATTTTGATATGAGTCTCCGCTGCATAATCATCACCGGCTCCAAAGCAGGTGACGATGCCAAGAAGTGGTCGTTCTCTACAGGCGCAGACCTGAAGGAAAGAAGGACAATGTCAGACGACCAGGTCCGCCGCTTCATCTTCACGATACGCAGCACTTTCACGGCGGTAGAGCAGGTCCGCGTTCCCGTGATCGCAGCCATCAACGGGTTTGCCTTTGGCGGTGGGACGGAGCTGGCGCTGGCCTGTGATCTCAGGATTGCCTCTTCGAACGTGGTGATGGGACTCACGGAAACGAGTCTCGCGATTATCCCAGGCGCCGGTGGAACACAGAGACTGCCCAGAATTGTCGGTGTGGCAAAGGCGAAGGAGCTGATCTTCACGGCGAGAAGAATAGATGCCGAGACGGCTCTTAAGATCGGTCTTGTCAGCAGGGTTGTGGAGCCCGACAAGCTGATGGAAGCCGCGCTCGAACTTGCAAGGGAGATCGCCAAGAACGGCCCCATTGGCGTAGCCCAGGCCAAGTTTGCCATTAACTACGGTTCCGAGGCGAGCCTCGGAGTGGCTCTGCCGCTTGAGTCCAAGGCTTATGAGGGCACTATCCCGACGAAGGATCGACTGGAAGCGCTGGCGGCCTTTGCGGAGAAACGTAAACCCGTATTCAAGGGAGAATAACGCTCTTTCACCCGGAGATACGTTGAACTTAATACACTGGTTCATAAATTCGGTTACGTATTTTATGCCACAGTTCGGAAATTTCTATGTACTATTGTCATTTCGAGCGTAGCGAGAAATCTTAGTAGGGGGGGTAAAACTAAAAGATATCTCCCTGCGGTCGATATGACACCTTAATACTGAAATGATGTACTTAATAAATAATAAAATTGAGGAGGTCATTATTTTTCTATGACGGAATATGATTATTGGAAAATCTTTCCCAGAATGCCAAAGAAGGCAACCATCGGTGACATAACCGTGCGTGATGGTTTCCAGCATGAAGAAAAATTCATATCTACTAACGCCAAGATCTTTTATGCCCAGGAGATGATCCTGGCTGGTGCGAAGGAGATCGAGGTAACCAACCTGGGTAACCCGGAAGGCATTCCCCAGTTCAAAGACGCTGAGCAGGTTCTTACCGCTCTCAGGAGTGATGCTTTCAAAAAACGGTGCGAAAGGGCAGGGGTTAAATACGATGAGCTTATGATGACCGCTGTGACCATCCGCGAACCCGCTGTTGATGCGGCGATTGAACTAAGGAAAAGAGGGATCGGCCCTGATCGTGTCCTGATGATGGTCTCCACCGATCCGGAACACCATTTTGCCAACTCCGGCACGACGCTGACCCAGTACTGGAAAGAGGCGGAGCGCTGCATCAAGAAGGCCGCCGACGCCGGCATGAAGATGTGCGGTACCGTGAGCACCATCTGGGGGAGCCCCATCACCGGCGCCACGGAACTCAAGGACGCCGTGGAATTCACAAAGCGCTTTTTATCTATCGGCGCCCATGACATCGAGCACGCCGACCACGACGGCTCCGCCTCAGCGGCCCAGGTCTACCGCTATTTCTCTATGGTCATGGATGCGATGCCCAATCCCGAGGCCCATCTCTGCCATCTCCATGAGACAAAACGTGTTGCTTCCGCATCGATCCTCGCGGCCCTTCATGCCGGCATATGCCGCTTTGAGGGAACCCTTGGAGGTCTGGGCGGACAGCCTGCCAATTTCCTCGATGACTGCCCAGTTCGGGGAACGGGCGAATACTATTACAAGGATCCGAGGTACGTGGGTCTTATCACCTTCGAGGACCTCCTTGTGATGATTGACGAGTTGGGCATCGAGCACGGCTACAATGTGGACCGTGTCCTCTGGCTGGGAGCGAAGATGGAAAAGACCATCGGCCGCAGGCTCCGTTCCGAAGCCGTCTACAATGGCCGGACAATGAAAGAAGGTCATCCGGAATTCGCACGTCCCGGTCTCGCCAAACTCATCCAGAAAGTGGGCGAAAAACCGGGCCAACTGGTGCCTCCCGAATGGCCCGCAAAAGCCATACTGCCGGAAAAATGGGGGCCCATGGCCTGGAAGAAGTAGAATCTGGAAGTTAGATGCAGGGGGAGAGGTTATTCTCCCCCTGTTTATTTTTGCATACCGAACAAGTCTATGCCAAGCCGCCTCCCACGAAAGATTGATATCCACGAGGTCGTCCTTAGGGATGGCATCCAGAACGAGAAGAAGCTCGTATCCACCGATCAGAAGATAAAGCTCATCAATGCATTGACCGAATGCGGGGTACAGCGCATCGAGGTTTCATCCTTTGTCAATCCCCGTCTCGTTCCGCAGATGGCAGATGCAGAGAAACTCTGGAGCACGTTCAGGCGCAGGAAAGGGGTCGTCTATGCGGCGCTGGTCTTAAACGAGAGGGGCCTGGAGAGAGCCATGCGGTGTGGGGTGCCGCAGGTGGGCGTTTATGTGTCCGCAAGCGAAACGCACAGCAGGAAAAACAGCAATATGTCCACTGCTGAGGCGATGAGGGAAGCCAGGCTGCTCATAGAGAAGGCGCACGGTGCAGGCATGGAAGTGAGGGCGGGAGTGATGAACGCCTTCGGCTGTGCCTACGAGGGAAATGTTACCGCAGCTAAAGTTATAAAGCTGGTGAAGGATTTCCTGAAAAAAGAACCGGACGAAATATGTCTTGCCGATACATCGGGCATGGCTAATCCATCACAAGTAAGAAAGCTGGTGATACGCGTGCGGGAAGTCGCGGAGAAGGTGCCGATTTCCCTTCATCTTCACAATACGCGTGGTCTCGGACTCGCTAATGTCTGGGCGGCAATCAATGAGGGGGTCTCCATTTTCGATACGTCTCTCGGGGGGCTGGGTGGCTGCCCTTTCATCATTGGCGCCAGAGGCAACATCGCCACGGAAGACACCGTCAATATGCTCCATGAGACGGGTGTGAAAACGGGCATTAATCTGGACATGCTCATCGAAGCGAGCTTGCAGTTTGAACGCTACATGGGGCAGAAATTTCCTGCCATGGTATCCCACCTGACACGGTCACATTCTTGACGCCCAAAGACAAGTTCTTAGAACAAAATCTATGTGATGTCATTGCGAGCGAACAAAGTGAGCGTGGCAATCTTTTGATTCATTAATGCATCAAAAGATTTCTCACCAGTCTCGAAATGACAAAGTGAAAATTCTTCAAAGCTGTCATGTCGTCATACTTTGAAATCCACTACCAGAATGGTTTCACACATCTCCTTCACCTTCGCGGGGACGGGAAGATGGTCCGGATGCGGTTGATAACGCTTCAGTGCGTCCAGGTCTTCAAAAGCGGAAACCAGAGTGAAATCGTATGATCTTTCGGAACGTACGATATCACGGCCGAATTGATACTCTTTGATTTCCGGAATTCTTCCGGGAAGCTTTGCCATGGCCTTCTCCAGATCTGCTATATCTTTTTCGGTAACACCTGCTTTGAATTTCATGAAGACGACATGCTTGATCATGCTGCTTCTCCTTTCTACGTTTCCTGATGGAGGTAACTTCCTTTAAGATGTCCCCCTCCATGATATAACTTCTATAAGTTTCCTTTACTTCCTTGATGGCGCGGGATCGGAGAGCTCGGCGGTAATACCGGCGATGCGCCTGGCTTCCGCTGCGTATTCCTCCCATTTCGTCATGGCCCGTACAACAAGCCGTGCGCCGTCCGGTGAGCCGCCGCCGTGCATGCAGCCGGGAATTCCGCCCCCAACGGTTAACCACTCCACGAGACGGGCGGCACGGGCGCGGGTCTCGCCGCCAGCGCCTGCAGTCAGTGCTTCAAAAAGATGTTTCCCATATTCCGGCGACTGGAAATCCTTGAAAGAGGGGAAGCATCCCGTCTCGGCGATGCCGCCGGAAATATCTTGTGCCATTACCTTTGTCTCGTAAGGAAGTTTGGCAACTTGCGTCTTGTTAGCGTGAGCAAGTAGGGAATCCGGAACGAACAGGCCGGAAGGCTGCTTCTTCCCCTTCATGATGGAGCCCAGGCCGAGACCGTAGGTCATTTCATTGTTGATTGCCATCTGTACGAGCTTGTCCTGAAAAGTCCTCATACTGAGGCCGTTGGCCCGGGCCATATTGATTGCGGCCCCGATCATGACGTCACCCTGTCCGGCGACACAGGCGCCGATGGCGGCCCTGTATATGGAAGTAAAGTTCATAAGGAGCCTGCCGGTATATTTATACTCCCCGCACATAAATACCCGGTCTCCGGGAACAAACACATCATCGAAGATCAAGAAAGTCTGCGTGATATTACCGGCTTTGGGGGCGTCCCATCCTTCCTCCTCGTCGCGGGCATCGCTCGGGCGCCGGGTCTCCACAATGGTAAGCCCATCGGTGTCGCGGGGGATGGCAACAGCCACGCAAAAATCTTTTTCTGTCTCGCCATAGCCGCTTCCCGGCGTACATATGATTTCATGTGCTGCGGCAACACCGCAGATCTGGCATTTATAGCCGCGGATCACGATACCGTCAGGACGAATTTCCTTCACGTGCAGGTTGCTGTCTTTATTCGCCTGCTGGGAGGGTCTCAGTGACCGGTTGCCCTTGGCATCAGTGATAGCTCCGGACATGGTGATACAGTTGTCCTCCATGTACTTCCAGAATTTCTTGACACGTTCGTGATAATTGGTGCCAAGGTCTCTGTCCATCTGATACGTGATATCCCAGATTACGTTCATCGCCGTCCAGCCGGCACAGGTTGCCCCCTGGCAGGTGCCCGACTGATGGAACTGCTCCCGTTTCATGTCGGAGTTGCCCATGACGTCTTCCGCTGATTGCATGAGGGAATTCCAGCGGTGCACTGTTTCACCCGTCAGGTGTGACTTCGCCGTGTAGATGGCAGCTTTCTCGGGGTCGTGGGACAGTTCGTAAGAGCGCTTAACCGATTGTACGTGCAGGCGCGTAGCCGGATGGGTCGTCACATCCTTGATAAGTTCACCCCATTTATAGACATTGGGACGCATCTTCCTGATACTTTCTATATATTGTTCGCCATTTATCAATGACATTGCAATATACCCTCCTTTTGATTGTAATCGTTCATTGCCATCGGGTGAATCTTCCTTTCTTCAGTCTCTTAGGCCTTTTCCTGAATGAAATTCTTCTTCAGGGCACGGGCAATTCACCTCTGACCTGCCGCAAAAAACTTCTACCACATTTCAAGTTAGAGAACCACCGGGTTTTACTCCATGCTGAAGAAGATGCCTTTTTCAGAGCGCCCAGGTTTTGTTTATTAATGGTTGAAATATCTTATGGATGAGCTCGATTGAAAATCAACATGACAGATAGGAACGGACAAAAGTTTCCTTTATCAGTTTTCCAGAATTAGCCGATGGAAAAATTTACAGGCTACACGTACTACTCCTCAACATCAGCATTAAGCTCAATCTTTTGATTACCATTTGTACTGCTTAATAAATAAAAAAGGGCAGAACCAATATTGATCCTGCCCTTTCACCGAATCTTGGTCGGATGTTATTTTTTAAGTCTTGTCACACCGGTAATCCCCATCAGCTCACGGCACAACGGAAGAAGGGTTGCTAGTTCGGGAACGGGCGTAGTCCTCTAACCCTCAAGATAGAAATCGGGAAATGCGGGCACAACATGGGATAGCAAGAGAATTAAGAATTATTTTATCGCACTATTGCTGGCAGCCGCTCTCCTTCTGATTCTTTTTCCCCAGATTGCCATTTTTCTTCCAAGTTTTATGAAATGATGGACTTGTAAAAAGTCAAAAAAGACGTCATTGCGAACGGAGTGAAACAATCTTACGACTCATAACTATACGTGTTTATAAGATTGCCGCGTCGCTTCGCACCTCGCAATGACTGGCTAAATAACTTTTTTACAAACTCGTCAACGTTAGTTCTTTTTGAAAAGTGCTTTTTGGTTTCCCTGTTTCTGGAGCGCCCTGAGGGCATTGTGCTGGAAGAACAGGAGGAAGAAAATTCCTTACACGCTCAGTCGGTCTTCCCTTTTTTCCTGCCTTCCTGCTTCTGCGGCGACTCCGGGAAGAGATCAAATATCGACTTGAAGGGACTGATGGTCGGGATCGATTTCTTCGCGCGATCGACAAGGTTTGTACTGAGGCCCAGCCACTTTTCGAAATGTTCGTCTACCGAGGACTTATAGGCCAGATAGTTACGGATGATCTGCTGCAGGTATTTCTCAAAAAATTCGCTGAGAACCGTCTCTCCGAACTGGATAATCAGGTGGAGCAGGGGAACGGGCAAAAGGAAGTTTTTCTTCTTTGCTTCTTCCAGGATAATCTGGGTCAGGATGAACGCCGTCACATCCTCCCTGGTCTTTGCATCGATGACTTCGACCTGCCTGCCCTGCTTGATCATAGCAGAAACCTGGCTCAAGGTTACATAGGTGTTGTTTTCCGTATCGTACAACCGCCTGTTATTATATTTCTTGATGATCAGTACATCGGGCATATCCCGTCTCCTTGAACCACACTTATAGCCCAAATTATGTTACAATGCAATAAAAACATTATTCCCGGTCCGTTGCGGCGCATTTCATAAATTCCATTTAATATTAAGATATTGCGATATTGCCACTCTGCATCATAGCAAACGATTTAAAAATTATTTGTTGCAATGCAACATTTTTCCTTGACAAGCGAAGAATCAATGTGTACTTTAAGACAAGAAAATTCACAATACACAAAAAAAATTTAAATCAGGAGGCTATTAGCATGGATCCCAAGAAAATTGCAAAGCAAACATTTGATTTTTACAAGTCTACATTTAACAACACATTCAATGCCATGACAATGCTGCAGGAACAGACCCAGAAAGTGATGGACATGTATCTGGAGCAGACATCCGGATTCCCGGAAGAGGGGAAAAGAGCGATCGGTGAGTGGATTAAGGCCTACAAAAAAGGCAGCCAGGACTTCAAAAAAGCCGTTGACGAAAGCTTCAAGCGAGTTGAGGACTTTTTCTCCGAGGCCGGCAAACCAGCAAAAAAAGAATAAATAAAATTCAAAAAGGTGTAAGTAAGAAGGAGGGTTCGATTATGATGATGCAACCAAAACAGATGCTGAAACAGATGATTGATTTTAACAAAGCCGCCTTTGACAATGCCTTCAATACTATGGCAATGCTCCAGGGGCAGATGGAAAGTGTCATCAGCACCTTTGTCGATCAGTCCACAGGAACGACGGAGGAAGGGAAAAAGGCTGCCAAAGAATGGGCTGCGATTTACAAAAAAGGATTTGAAGACTTCAAGCGGTCCGTTGACGATAATTTTAAAAAGGTTGATTCTTTTTTCCAGCAGGGCAAATAGGCGAAGCGTTCCGCCCCAGGGGTGGTAACATTGCGCACCATCGCCCCGCTTTTCAAGCGGGACTTGGCGATGAATCATTTTATGGATAAATATATGGAAGAACGAAACATGAAAGAGCTGCCCATGTCCAGTGCATCTCCAGATCTGTGTAATGCAGCGATATTTCTCCCCTACAGGTTGATGGACATGCACATGAAAATGATCATGTCCTCGGCAGAACTGGTGAAGGCAACCCAGACATACGCGAATGGCCTTTACAGCTACTACTTCAACTTCATGGCTCCTTACTGGGTCGCGTTAAACTCCTTTCAAGCCATGGAGAAAATAAAGCTCATCAATCATGGGCCTGATGAAACAGCCAGGGACTACCTTGAGCTTTTCCGATTCAACCTCGAGATTGCAAAAAAGGGATTACTCAGCACGCTGCGGACAGTGAATCATTTTCATGCCCGTGAGCTGGAAAAAACCATTTCAGCATGGATAAATACGGTCCTCGACCGAAAAGGAGAAGATATATCAGCATACACGCAACGACTGTCCAGGGTCATGGAAATGCTGACCTATCATTACCCGGAAGTAATTCGCGACATCGAACCAGAATTCGGTTTCCATTTTGACGATGGCGGATATCTCAAGGTGGCTGAGACGGATCGCTTTTATCTCTATCAGGTTTTACCCTGGAAGAATAAGACGCGGGTGAGGCAGAAGAGCAAACCGATCCTCATCATTCCCCCCTATGTATTGGGCGCATCCATTGTTGGCTTCTTGCCGGGCGAGGATAAAAGCTATACCCACTGCTTCGCAAACCAGGGCATTCCAACGTATATCCGGATCATGAGGGATATCAATACCACCCCGGCGGTGCAAATTACGACCGGAGAGGATGACTGCCTCGACACCCGATATTTCTGTGAAATCATCAAAGCAAAACATGGGAAACCGGTGACCCTGAACGGTTTCTGCCAGGGCGGCTTTGTTGCATTGCTAAGCTTGCTCTCCGGGAAACTGGACGGCCTGGTGGATGCCTTTATTACCTGTGTGGCGCCGATTGACGGCACGCGCAGCACGGCACTCGTGGAGTACCTCGAACACATCCCGGAGCGATTCAGGGATCTGGGGTATGCTTTGAAAGCCATGCCCAGCGGGAATCAGGTTGTTGATGGGAAAGTCATGAGCTGGGTTTACAAGCTGAAAAGCATGGAGCGAGAGGCGCCCATTTTTACGTTCTACCGTGATCTGAAGATGTTTGATGCACCAAACGTCGATGAGGTGAAAATCAGCAAGACAGCGGCAGCTCTCAATTACTGGCTGATTTATGAACGCAATGATCTTCCCCGCGACATTTGCCAGTTGAGCTTTGACTCTTTTACAAAACCGATCACCAGTGATGGAACCCTGCCTGTTAAGCTCTTCGGGCAGGAACTGAACTTCAAACGATTAAAAGAAATGAATATGAAGTGGCTCCTCTGCTATGCGGAGGAGGATGACCTCGTAGATAAAGAAGCCGCTCTGGCACCGCTTGATTATGTTGATGTGGAGGTTACGGTATTTCCCAAGGGTCACGGCGCCATTGCGACATCCTGGTCTCTCCCGACATCTGAATGCGCGCTCCATAAGTGTTTCCGGGGTGGATACCGCGGTCCAGTACGCTACCAGTTAGACCTCGATAAAGGAACCGCTTGATTGAACCTGTGACGGTTTACCTGAGGGCCCGGGTTCCATTGCGTTGCCAGGCGGGTCTATCCGGGAACGGAACATACCCGGCATTTTTGAACAGGAGAAATGGTGATGGACAAAAAATTTCTTGAATTCTGGGGGACTTTCCTGCTGAATGCAGCCAAGGGACAGGAGCATCTGGAGGACATGACCCAATGGTTCAGCCAGGGTTTCAAAGGCTTTGAGCAGCAAATGAGTCTTTTCCGGAAGTGCTATGGCCTCGACCGTGAATCCGAATCGTCTCCTGATTACATGGACATGTGGTCAAAGGCAGCATCTGATTTTCAGAATTCCTACAAGGAATTACTAAGCCTTATGGGAATGGGATTGGTTCCAAAAGAGGAATATCTTACCCTGGCAGAAAAATATGAAGCATTGAAGGAAAAGCTCGCTTCCCAGGATGAAACGATCCGTCATCTGAAGATGAAGAGCACCGCAGGGGATATCGATCAGGGTGCGGTCGTGAAAGGATTCGAGGCGCTTATGAAAAACCAGGCCGAGCAGTTCCAGAAAGTGATGAAGTCCTTTGGTCAGCCCTATAAAGAACCCCAGAAGAAAAAGAACACGAAAAAATAATTTAATGTTTCACCCGGGAATGCTGTAAGAATTTTAAGTCAAAGAACAAGCCGTCGGATGCAAAGTAAGGATTCGAGCACTGATCCGGACTTCCAATTTCTGAATATATACTTTACGCTGCCGGCGTGTTTCCCAGGAAGAAAAATACATGATTCGGTGCTGCACATCTTCCTCCATCTCAAAGTGCGTAACGGCGACCTATCTCCGGCTACTATGAAATTCAATCGAATCTGTCATTGCCAACCCTGAACATTCGAATTCGGATATTGATCATTCTTCAAGATTGACGGTTTCGTAATAAGTCGGGTTTCGTCTCAAATTGTCATTCCCGCGAAGGCGGGAATCAAGTAATATTAAGTAGTTCTGGACTCCCGCCTCCGCGGGAGTGACATGGTTTTTGACTTTTTGCGAGTTCATCAGGATTAACGTTTCTCAAAAACGCAGCCGTTCAGAAGAGTCTGTATTTCTGATATATACTACAAAATAAACATCTAATTAAAAAAGGTGGGAAACATGAATAAGGAAGAAAAAGAAAAGAGCATGCCACAAGACGCCCTCCTTGAATCCTGGATCAAGACATCCACGGATTTCTGGAAATCTACAGCATCCATGTGGCCCGCCCCCATTGGGGGGATTTCACCGGTACCGGGCGAAGCCGGGAAAGAAGAGGGGGATAAAAGCGCCGAGGATTCATGGAAAATGCTTTCTGAAATATGGCAGGCGCTTTTCAACCTCATCAACAAACCCGTGACGGGCGAATTTCACCCCGTAAGCTCTCTCCCCGAATGGATGCTGAAGGCCTCGCAGCCCCTGTGGTCGGGATATCTTCTGTTCCAGAAACAGTGGATGGAGGGGGAGGAAAAAGTCTCTGCGGGGGAGCTTGAAGGCTTTGCAAACGTGGCCCAGAAAATGACGAAGGCGTGGCTTGAAATGTACGAAAAGGAATTCAGGCAAATCCTGAACATGCCTCAGCTGGGACTGACACGTGTCTACCAGGAGAGGGTGAACCAAACTATTGAAAAATTTATCCAGTTCCAGGGAGGCCTGACCGAATTCATGCAGATTTTATTAACTCCTATGGAGAAAGCCTATAATCAGGTGGGGGCGGAAATTAAAAATTTAGAGAAACAGGGAAAAGAGGCTCTCAAGGATTCCAAGGCATATTATCAATTCTGGATTAAAAAAATGGAAGAGAACTATATGGTTCTCATGAGGTCTCCCGAATATACCGAAACACTGGGGAATACCGTAAAAGCTCTGCACGATTTCCGTATAGTGAGATCGAAGCTTTTCATGGATATCATGCAGGACTTACCCATCCCGACGAACAAGGACATGGATGAACTTTACAAGGATCTGTACCTTTTAAAAAAACGGGTCAAAGAACTCGAGAAGAAGGTGAAGAGCTATGAAAGATGAAAAGCAAGTCAATCTAAGCGATATGATGGGTCCTTTCAAAATGGCCGGCAATCTCATGTTTGCGGGGATGGCAGGGGATACGGCCAAGCTCTACAATTATTTAAGAGATGCCCGGAATGTGCTGCTCAGTCCGATGAAAACGGACATCGCCACGACCCCTTACGAAGTGGTTTACGAGGAAGACCGGGTAAAATTGAAATACTACAAGCCTGACACGGAAACCCGGCTCAAGCACCCCTTCCTCATTGTTTATGCCCAGGTAAATCGAGAGACCATGCTGGATCTCCAGCCGGGAAGAAGCGTTGTGGAGACATTCCTCAGGGCGGGGCTCGATTTTTACATGATTGACTGGGGGTACCCGACCCGCAAAGACCGGTACCTTACCCTTGATGATCATATTAACGGATACATGGGCAATATCGTGGATTTTATTCTCGAGAAGCACAATATTTCCAGCCTTCACCTGATGGGCATCTGTCAGGGAGGAACTTTCAGTGTCATTTATACAGCTTTGCACCCAGAGAAGGTTAAGAACCTGATCACTACCGTGACACCGACCAACTTTGACACGGACGCAAGCCTCTTAAATGTCTGGGCAAGGTCCCTCAATCCTGACGAATTGGTGGATACCTATGGAAATATCCCGGGAGACATCATGAATCTTGGATTTCTCCTCCTCAATCCGGCCCGCCTGATGATTGACAAATATGTAGGCTTTCTCGAGAATGTGAATAACTTTGATTTCGTGGAGAACTTCGTCCGCATGGAGAGATGGATCTTCGACAGTCCCGACTTACCGGCGGAGACATTCAGGGAATTCATCACGAATTTCTATAAAAAGAACCTTCTGATAAAAAACGAGTTGGAAGTTGGCGGCAAGAAGGTGGATCTCAAGAAGATCACCATGCCTGTATTAAACATCTATGGGAAGTACGATCACCTCGTCCCGCCCGCCGCGTGCGATCAATTCGTCGGCAAAATCGGAAGCAAAGACAAGGAAGAGCTCTGCCTCGACACGGGGCACATCGGCATCTATGTCAGTTCCAAAACCCAGAAAGAGTTTGGACCGAAGATCATCCGCTGGCTGCTGGAAAGGGACGGTGTGGTAAAAAAGGCACCGCAAAAGCCGGCGGCCAAGAAGCCTGTTGCGAAGAAGAGTCAGGCCAAAGCGAAGGCGCCGGGCAAATAGAAATTCCAAAAAGTGAAGAGAAGGGAAGAACAATATGGCTGAAAAAAACGACTATTTTAATGCGATGAGCAAAATATGTAAGATCTTCGGAATGACGGGAGATAGTAATAAGCTACTTAATCTCGTCGTCCAGAGTGCCGTGGAAACAATGAAGGCCAAGGCTGCATGCCTCTATATGGCTGGCAAGGAGAAAGATGAATACGTAGCCGTTGCTCAGACTGGACTTTCTGAGAGCTACCTTCGGGCAACACATAAGCGTGTCGGGCATACGATGAAGCTTCTAAAAGAAAAGGACTATATACACTATCGTGACGCGAAGACGGATCCCAATGTCCGAAACCATGAATCAAAGATCGCTGAGGGAATCGGGTCCGTTTTAATTGTCCCGGTCATGGTAAAAGGGCAGATGATCGGCAACCTCGCTCTTTACACGTCCAACATCAGAGACTTTTCCAAAAAGGAGATTGAATTTCTCTCCATCCTTGCCGAGCAGGGGGGTACGGCAATTGAAAATGCCCGCCTGATAGAAAAAATGAGAGAACAGACGAGAATTGTCCTTGACCTCGCCACGAGCATTATGGAGAGTCAGGATATAAAGAAGATTTTGCAGACATTGACCGCTGATGTTGCAAAGGCTATCGGTGTGAAAGCAGCCTCCATTCGCCTCCTGGATGATGCCAGGGTCACATTGAAACTCGCTGCGAGCTTTGGTCTTTCCGAAAAGTATATCAACAAGGGACCCATATCAGCGGAAAAAAGTATCGCAGAGGCACTCAAGGGGAAGCCGGTTGTCGTCAAAGACGCTGCGAAAGATAGTGGCGTCCAGTACAGGGAAGAAAAGAAAGAAGAGGGGATTGTTTCTATTCTCTGCGTTCCCATCAAGTCGAGGGAGGAAGTATTCGGTGTCCTTCGGCTGTACACTGAAACGGAGCAGGAATTCACGGAAGATGAAATCGAGCTTGTAACGGCTCTGGCCTATCTGGGAGGTGTGGCCATTCAGAACGTAAACCTCTATTCGATGTTGAAAAGCGACATCAAAGATCTAAGAGACGATTTCTGGATATTCAAGACCTGGTTCTAATGCAGAGATCAGATAAAAGGAGGGTACTTATGATCGGAAAAACAATGAACGAGCTGAACGTCGGAGACGCGGCTGAATTTTCCAAGACCGTCTCCGAAGCCGACGTTTACCTCTTCGCCGGCGTAACCGGCGACCTGAACCCGGCCCATATCAATGAGGCATACGCGCAGAAGACCTTCTTCAAGACGCGGATTGCTCATGGCATGCTTTCGGCAGGTTTTATATCGGCCGTCCTCGGCAACCATCTTCCGGGACCCGGCACCATATACATTCGACAGGAACTCAATTTCCTGGCGCCGATGCGGATCGGGGACACCGTTACGGCCCGGGTCGAGGTCATAGAAAAGATCACAGAAAAAAACCGTGTCAGATTCCGGACGACATGCGTAAACCAGGAGGGTACAATGATCACGGATGGGGAAGCCCTTATAATGCCCCCAAAGTCTCCAAAATCCTAATATGATATCCTGTTTCATTTGAGTCGAGTAGGCCGGTTTCTCCCGATAGTGCAGGTTGAGGTTTGTTTTCTCCATTTGCCGCCTGGTTTCCCGGCGGTGCCATAATATTTCAACCATATATCCCCGTTGGTTCCGTCGTCTTGGATAATTATTTCGGCGATTTCTTCACTGCTCACATATCATAATTATTATGAAGATACCCATCAATTATTACCGTATGAAATCCTGTATATCAACCAATGTTGAAAATTTGAGGACAAGGAAGAACGGAACAAAATTTCACTCCATTATCATTCAACTGGATGGGAAAGGAATTACAATTGGGAAGCCTCTTCGTCCTGAAATTCTCTCTGCTTTCCGATTCTATAGGCATCTATGATAGCAAATATCCAAAAGCAAACAATAACGTAGAAAA